>BNJT01002728.1_pt1:350000-455000 | contig 678205 bp, 562 predicted proteins | sample 8540491 | NCBI WGS metagenome assembly BNJT01 (sample SAMD00202455, study PRJDB9452) | human saliva metagenome | host: Homo sapiens | reverse complement strand
TCTGCGGATCAAAGGTCATTTGCACCTACCCACAGCTTATCGCAGCTTATCACGTCCTTCATCGCCTGTAAGAGCCTAGGCATCCACCGTACGCCCTTTTGTACTTTCTCTTCCGAATCGAACTGCTCTTGCGAGCATCGGTGGCAGATATACTTAAAGCTGTACTTCGTTTACCTTTGTATTACTACTTGGGAGTATTGTGTGTGATTCGTAAACTGGTTTACGAGTAAACTCGTCTACCTTTGCCTACGCACATCATCAATACTTCATGTTGCGTGTTCAATATGTCAAAGATCTCTTGCTTCATCGAGTGAAGCGAAGTGGAGAATAACGGATTCGAACCGTTGACCCCCTGCTTGCAAAGCAGGTGCTCTAGCCAGCTGAGCTAATCCCCCTTCGTAGTCCCAGGCAGATTTGAACTGCCGACCTCCACATTATCAGTGTGGCGCTCTAACCAACTGAGCTATAGGACTGGCAGAAAAAATCCGCGGGGCGGAGAATCGAACCGTGCGCACACCTCTTGTACCGAGGACGGCACCGGTCGGCCCGGCTTCATCTTTCTCTATTATTTCATAACATCTTGCGAGAAGTACAGGATCAGAATCGCTCGAAGGCGAATCATACCTGTTGTGTCAAAGTCCACCATTGTCTAAACCTTTTAAGAACAGAAACCCATGGTGTGAGCTTCCAGAAAGGAGGTGTTCCAGCCGCACCTTCCGGTACGGCTACCTTGTTACGACTTAGCCCCAATCACCGGTTTTACCCTAGGCCGACCCTTGCGGTCACGGCTTTCAGGCACCCCGGCTTTCATGGCTTGACGGGCGGTGTGTACAAAGGCCCGGGAACGTATTCACCGCGCCATGGCTGATGCGCGATTACTAGCGAATCCAGCTTCACGGAGTCGGGTTGCAGACTCCGATCCGAACTGAGAGAGGTTTTTAAAGATTTGCATCCCGTCGCCGGGTAGCGGCCTTCTGTACCCCCATTGTAACACGTGTGTAGCCCCGGACGTAAGGGCCGTGCTGATTTGACGTCATCCCCACCTTCCTCACATCTTACGATGGCAGTGTCCACGGGTGCCCGGCATTACCCGATGGCAACCGAGGAGAAGGGTTGCGCTCGTTATGGCACTAAGCCGACACCTCACGGCACGAGCTGACGACAACCATGCAGCACCTCCAACGGTGTCCGAAGAAAAAAATCTATCTCTAGATTCGTCACCGTTAGTTCAAGCCCGGGTAAGGTTCCTCGCGTATCATCGAATTAAACCACATGTTCCTCCGCTTGTGCGGGCCCCCGTCAATTCCTTTGAGTTTCACCGTTGCCGGCGTACTCCCCAGGTGGTATACTTAATGCTTTCGCTTGGCGGCTTACAATCTATCGCAAACCGCGAGTATACATCGTTTACTGTGTGGACTACCAGGGGTATCTAATCCTGTTTGATACCCACACTTTCGAGACCTCAGCGTCAGTTGCAGCCCGGACACCTGCCTTCGCGATCGGAGTTCTTCGTGATATCTAAGCATTTCACCGCTACACCACGAATTCCGGCATCCCTGTCTGCACTCAAGATCGCCAGTTTCAACGGCAATGTATGGTTGAGCCACACCCTTTAACCGCTGACTTAACAATCCGCCTACGCTCCCTTTAAACCCAATAAATCCGGATAACGCCTGGACCTTCCGTATTACCGCGGCTGCTGGCACGGAATTAGCCGGTCCTTTTTCTGAAGGTACATACAATAAGGGACACGTCCCTTTTTTTATTCCCAACTAAAAGCAGTTTACAACCCGGAGGGCCGTCATCCTGCACGCTACTTGGCTGGTTCAGACTTGCGTCCATTGACCAATATTCCTCACTGCTGCCTCCCGTAGGAGTCTGGACCGTGTCTCAGTTCCAGTGTGGGGGACCTTCCTCTCAGAACCCCCTACCGATCGAAGGCTAGGTGGGCCGTTACCCCGCCTACTACCTAATCGGACGCATCACCATCTCATACCGATAAATCTTTGATTAGTCCACCATGCGGAGAACTAATAACATCGGGTATTAATCTTACTTTCGCAAGGCTATCCCCGAGTATGAGGCAGGGTTTGATACGCGTTACGCACCCGTGCGCCGGTCGCCGGCATTGAAAGCAAGCTTTCAACCCGCTGCCCCTCGACTTGCATGTGTTAAGCCTGTAGCTAGCGTTCATCCTGAGCCAGGATCAAACTCTTCATTGTAAATATGATATTTGTTTGTTTTCTGTTTTTGTCGCTCAGGTTCCTGTATCCTTTATTTTGTTTAGGAGTAGAATTTGACGGTACAATTCATTTTTACCCGAAGCAACTTCTTTCCCGAAAGAAAGAAAGCTTCATGATCGATTGTTCCTTGTACTTCTCTACAATCTGTTATGTAAGACTTTCAAAGATCACAGCAGCACTTTTTGCTGCCTCGTTGCGTTCAGAGCGTAACTCTCTCTTGCAAGAGCGTTGCTTCCCGATTGCGAGTGCAAAGGTAGAGCATTTCTGCATTCCCTGCAAGACTTCGACGAAAAAAAATGCGAGAAAAATTCATTTGCGCCCATTTTGCTACTTCATAGCATGGCAAAATCGGTAGTCAAGTCCGTTTTTTCGCTTCATCCCCTCCCTGTGATTTCCACCCCAAAACCGCCCTTTTTCGTCCATTTCGGCCGCTTTGGGGGCAAAAACCACCTTTTGCGGGGTGTTTTTCTCTTCAGCTCGCGAGATTTTTCTCGCCCAAAAATCTCATTTTGCGCCGAAAAAAATCAGTTTGACGGGGTGTTTTTGCTTGGAGTTCGCCCGAATTTCGACTTTTGCAGGCGTAGAAAAAAGGAAAGCAGGCGTTATTCTCTCCCTCCCCCACTCCACTCGAAAAATACAAGCCGACTTTCTCTCCAAACGTCCCCACTTTTCGCGACTTCCTCCCTTGTTTCTCTCAAAACCTCCCTACCCCGCACAAAATCCATTTCACCCTACGCGCAGGACACGCGCCTACGCGTATGTACGCGCCCGCGCACTCAGCGATTTTGCCTTTTTTGCCTTCACCCTTCACATTAGCCCACAACAAACTGTAGATCAATCGGTTGAGGGTGAAGGCAAACCCTGCATTCACCTTCACCTTCACCGCAACAACCTGTAATTCAACACCTTGCACGACTTCCATTGCAAAAAATCGGTGAAGGCAAAAGGGTGAAACCTTCACACGTAACACACAATCGATCAACGCTTTACACCCAAAAGGTGAAGAGGTGAAGGCAAAAACTTTACCACTACCTGTAAATCTGCAAATAGCTAAATATCAGCAGATTACACAGTAGGAAAGTGAGTAAGAAGCCTAGCAGCTAAGGTGGTTGTGGTACAGAATTTAAGTACCAAATCACATGCAACAGATCCAATTAAAGCACAGTGTAAGGCTCAATCTAAGAGCAGGAGGAAGATTTAGCATTCTTTATGGCGTGATAAACATAGAGGGCAAACAGCACAAGATCAATACAGGCATTAAGCTATATCCTTACCAGTGGAATGTAAAGAAGCAAGTAGCCATTATCTCAAACTTGCAAAGTCCCTTAGACAACCACAATAGCGCAGAAGCCAATAAGGAGATAGAAGCCATTAAGAAGAGATTACAGCTTGTGGAGGATAAAGCTAACCAGCTCCTTTATAAGAGTAATTCAGAGCTACTAGAAGCCTTAAAGGTAGCAATACAACCAAGCAGAGGAGTAAGCCTAAAAGAGCAGCTTCTTGAGATTGCTTCTAAATCTTCTAACCACAAAAGCCAAACATACGCTATAAACGCCTTCTTTGACTTTACAGGATCAAGAAGCCATATAGATAAAGACGTAATTACTGAATTTGGCAAGTATCTTATCAGTAAAGGTAAGGCTTACTCTACAGCTGGCAATTACCAAATACTTATCAGCTTCTTACTCTCCAAGGTTGGTATCTCTACTGAAGGATATACAAAGATAAAGGACAGTAGAAGCATAACAGAGAGAAAGCAGAAACAGGTAACACTTACAAAGGAAGAGATTCAATCATTAGAAGCGCTAACTGATCTACCTTACAGGGAAAGAGTAACAAGAGATATATTCTTGCTTCAATGCTCTACAGGGCAAAGGCTTTCAGATATAGGAAAGATCATATTTGCAAAGTATGATATTCTGAAAGAAGACAAGGGTATTAAAGTGATCTCTTTCCTCAATCAGAAGACAAAGGAAAGAGTTTACATACCAATGGCTAAAAAGGATCTTGCACTAGCTTAAGCCTTAAGAAGCAAAGGTATATTCTTGAAATACTCTCTAGCAGCACTTTCAATTACAAGCTTAGGAAGCTTTGCAAGCTAGCTGGTATCTCTTCTCTTGTAACCTATAAGGACAAGGAGGGTAATCTTGTTTCTATGCCTAAGTGTGATTTAGTCCACAGCCATTCAGCAAGGCATAGCTTTATCACCAACTGCTTTAATGCTGGAGTATCAAAGGAAGATATTACGCTAATCACAGGGCATACTTCTACTGATATGCTGGATAAGCATTACCTTCATGAATGCACAACCACCTTAGCTGCTAGGCTTCTTACTCACTTTCCTACTGTGTAATCTGCTGATATTTAGCTATTTGCAGATTTACAGGTAGTGGTAAAGTTTTTGCCTTCACCTCTTCACCTGTCTGTAATTCAGCAAGTTAGCCTTTAAGTGGCTTGTATTTGGTACTTGACAAAGATACAGATTTCATGCTTACAAGCCAAATAGCCGCTTACTGTCTGCATTTTGAAAGTGTCCCAAAAAGTGCAAGTCACTAGTTATATATATATATATAATGGTTTGCACTTTTTGGGACAGTCCAGCTAAAAGGGATATTCCACTTCTTTTGCCCTCTAAGGGACTAAGAAGATAGCAGCTTAGTGATTCAGCAGAGAAGTTCAGATAATCCCTTGTGTGGAAAATAAGGAGGCTTTGGGGTATGCTCCTTACCCTTACTCTTATAGAAGGTAGGGGGGTATAGTGACTACTATAGTGGTTATGACAGTGACTACTATAGTGGTTATAACAGTGACTTATACAGTGAAGAGTATAGACAAAGAAAGAGAGGAAGTAAAGTGCTTCCTCTCTTGTTGGTTATTGGTTATTGGTTAGTTGGCTTGCTTGGCTTGTAAGGCTTCTCTCCATTCTTTAGCCTTCTGCAATGCTTCAGCTAGTTCTTCCTCTTCTTTGATTGCTTTTTCCAATTCCCGCTGTTCCCATGCTTCTTGTGCGCCTTTACACAACTCTGCAGGGCTTTTACCTGTCTTCTCCTCAAGAGCTTTAAGGACTTCCGCAAGGTTTAAGAGTAGTTCTTCCTCTGTCACCTTGCTGTATTTGCTAGGTTTCTTCTTGTCACGCTCTTTCTTCTCCTCTATCAGTCTATCAAGGAGAGCTTTCAGATCATCATAAGAATTGATCTTGTCAAGATCATCATCTATCACTCCTTGTCTATATTTGCCCGTTATGTACGTGGAGTAATCTGTACCCACTTCATAGCTGAAGCCCTTAAATGTTACTATACCGTCTGAAACCTTGAAAGCGTCTTTGTGTCTAGATTTTGATCCTAATCCGCCCTTTTGTTTTTTTACTTGCTGGTCATTTACTTTGCCTTCTACGTGGCTTTCTTGGCTGGAATTGTTCTCCATTGTATTAAGTGATTTTTGTATAAGATCATCCCACCAAAGCATCAGTGCCTTAGCTTTGGATCTGCGTGCAAAAGAAGTAAGAAGTTTGCATATCTCCAAATTTACAAGCTGTTTTTTTGTTCTTGTTCTTCATCTTGTGTGCTTAGGGTCTTTGCTATCAGATAGCTGTAGTGGTAATCTATACCAAGAAGAGCAGCACAGAAGGTGAATAGCTCTCCACAAGCAGTAATTATGCTTGTGTCTATTGAAGCAATAGGAGGAAAAAAGAAAGCAGCTACCAAAAGGAAGACACCTGTAAAGGCAAAGACTATAGCAAGCCATAGCTACAGATCCTTCTTGTCAAATTTTCCGTTCTTGTTTATATCTAATATACCCATGGCTTTTAGTCTTATGTGTTCAATTTCTTCTCTATTGCAGTAAGCCTATTAAGGAGCTGGTTGTAAGACTTCTATAGGTTACTTACTTCTTTCTCCTGCTTGGCTATCTTGTCCTATAGATACTCTACATCATTAGAGAGCCTAGGTAGAGTTTCATCTTTTATAATTCCCAGCGTAAACTTGGTAACATTGAAAAGACTGTAGGCGTTATCTGCCTTAGACTTAGCACTATTAGCCTTTGCTTCTATCTCATCTAACTTCTTACTATCTGCAAGCTTGGCTTTAAGCCCTTTGACTTCATTAGTGAAGTCTTGGTACTTGCTTCTTAATTGTGCAGTCTGTGAAATACTATCAGCTACAAAACCGTGCTGCTCTGCAATATCCTTCTTGTTCTGCTCTATAAGTTCTGCATTGTGGGTGATCTTAGCTTCCAAGTCCTTATCCTTATTCTGAAGACTTTCCAGTAACTTTGCATGCTCTGTTGTAATGTTGCCTTGTAAAGCCCAGCTAAAAGCAAATAAATCTTCTACCTGCTTAATCTGCTTATCTGTAAGCTTGTCCATATTACCCTCACAAAGAATCTTCCACTTAGTGCTTTCCTCTGAAGGTTCTTCTTTAGTTGTTACCAGACAAACAAAGGCACTACCATTAAAGCATACCACGTCTAAATCATTATAGGTTTCTCCCTTCTTGAATCTTCCCTTAAAGGTTGGGATTACCTTGCCTAATGTAAATACTTCCATGTTACTATACTGATATTAAAAGGTTGAAATCATCATCTATCTATGTTGTGAAGTGGTTCTTTAGCTTGTCACTACAGGTGCAAACCAAGTAACCACTTTTCTTATCTATCTTGTATCTTATGCTTGTAAAGGGATTTATCTTCATTTTATTGTCATTGTTATTGTTCCGCTCTTGGTAAGTTTGAAGGTTGGTAGTGTGTAATCATACTCAATAGTAGCCTTGTAAACCTTAGGCTTATAACTTTCATCATGATAGATATTATCACCATTCTTCTTGTTATTCCTTACCTTGGAATAGGTTAGTACTTCTGTTATATTGTCTAAGGCCTTCTTTTCAATAAATGAATAAGTGTACTGCTCTTCTGCCACTTCAAAGCTATATGAATCTACAATAAACTCCTTATCCGCAAACCAGCTGCATATTACTTTTGTGATTGGATCTATCACTTCATTAAGTGATATTTCTAGCTTTAGCTGTGGAGTGCTATACTAATTGGAAAGTCTTGATACAAGATACTCTTCAGGGCTGGCTTCTGCCATTAAGTAAGGTACTCTTATACTCTGAAGTAGTTCTACAAAGTGATTGGAATCATGAAAGATATAAGGACTTGAGTAGTTAGGAGCTTTCCCATCATAAGTAGTAATCTCATTTTCTACCTTGTCCATTTCTTCCACAAAGGCATTATCATTAAGCGCATTTTGGTATTCCGTTTCACTGTCATCTAGTTCTCCTCTGTTTACTAAGCTGGCTTCATAGTTGGTGAAGATATTGCAGCCAGCTGTATATCTTGTATGTTCTTTCCACGTAGATTCAAAAAGGGGAGCTTCTGGAAGTATTCCAATTTTTGTAGCAGTGTTCATACCTGTATAAGGGCGCAAAAGCTCAAATACTAAATCACCTGTAGTAAAGCCTGGCAAAGGAACAAGCAAGCCTTTGTTACTGCCATACTTTAATTGATCCTTCCAAGTCTGCCTTTCATTGATTATATTCCCTGATTCATCAATAGATAAAGTGCAAGTATAAGCTTCATCACTCCAAGCATTAAGGAAGTCATTGTAGTACAGATTCCCAAACTTAAGCCTATACTGAAGTTTTAAGTAGTTGTTCTGTCTTAATTCCTTGCAAGGAGCATAAGCACCCCAGTAAGCCCTATAGTTGAAGTTTACATTTACATAGTGTTCATTATCCCTATTGGTGCTGTGATTCCTTACTATTACATGCTCAAAGATCACTTGCTTATTCTTTTCCTCCTCCAGCTTCCAATCCTTCTAAGTATGTTCATTTCTGAACAGTGTATTGCCGTTCTAATGATTACCAAAAGCAGTGTAATATATAAAGGCCTTCTTCAGTGATATAGATTTTACTTCAGCATTCCAGTCCTTTGTTTCTTGGCTGTCAAACTCACAAGGAGTGCATACATTATACTTATAAAAGGTATCCTTTGAAAGCACAGCATCATTTTCTAAATAGTCCTCTGATTGCTTCTTATCCTTATCAAGAGCATAGGAGTAAAACTTGAAATCATCATCTTTGCTAAAGTGATTATACCTAATGAAGAGATTGTAATTCCCAATCTGTTTATTACCCACTTTGAAGTGCTATACATGTAAGCTATCTTCTCCATCACTTAAATTCCACATACTCCCCCCGTATTGCCCTTTTTCTCCATACGCTTTAGTAGGCTCAAGTTCCATCTCATCAAACTTCTGATTTTTAGCCTTACTTATAGGGTAATGCTTTGCAGTAACTGATACCTTGTTATATTGACCTAGCACACTTAATTGGCAGTCATTGCTTGATACTTGCTCTTTTAGAATGTAATACGGCTAAGTGGCATCAAATAAAACTCCCTGCCTTTTCCAATCAGAGAGCTTATACCATTGATAAAAGCTTGTATCTTTACTCTAGTCATAGTCTATGAAATAGATAGCATCTTTGTAAGGTACGCAGCTTAAGCCAAAGTATTGGCATATCTGTTCTATTACCTCTAATTGGTTTTTTGGTACTCCGTCTTCATCAAACCAATTTAATTCCTTTATGTACACATCTTCAAGTATTGATCCTTCTTTTCTAAAGCTTCCAAGGCTGCTATCATCTGTATTTATCTTTACTGCTTTCATTGATTCAGGCCAATGAACACTAGTATATACTTCCAGCTACTGAATAGCATTAAAAAGATAGTTCTGTACATTGTTGTGCAAAGCAAAGTTTCTCTTATACTTGATATACTGAAGAGTACTAAGCGCATCTTGGCATTCAAGTTCAAATTCATCTGTTTCATTAGAGTAACTCTAGTTATAGCTATTAGGAACTGCAAAGCCCACCCATTCAGTTGTATAGTTTTTGCTATCACTATTATAGTCCTCCTTCTTGTTTGCTCTTTTAGGTTTTTCCTTCAGAAGCTTTACAAGTACATTATTCCCCAAGCTGTTATTAAAGCTGTCATCATATTCCTTCTAATTGAATCTCACAGTAGCAGTACTGCATTTATAAGGCTTATAGATATTGGTTTCATCAGAATGTACTTCTATTGAAAAAGGGGAAGAGAGAAGCTATAACTCCTCCCCTTGTTCTATCTCCTTATTCCTCCAATTAGTGATAACTACCACCTTGTATAGTTGATTGCTTAGGCTTCTAAAATATCCGTGTCTGTACATAATCAAAAGGCTTTACTTGTTTTACTGTTGTAGTTGTTGAGTACTCCTACTAATTCCTTTCCGCTAATCTTGAATGTTACATTACCTCCTATAGTTGCATTGCTGTTTTGTGATCCTGTTCCATCAAGTATGCTAAACAACCTCTTTTGCTGGCTTCCGTTTAATATCATTTCTCCACCGTTTACCCTAGCAAGGTTGTAATCTCCAAGGCCTGAAGCAGCTGAGATAATACCACCATTGGCAAACTTAGGAAGTGAAGCAAACACTCCAAGGACAGTAGATATAATAGAAGCAATAGCGGCTAAATTTGCTGGGAAAGGCATGGCAGCCGCTGAAGCAGTACCTGAAGCCATAGCTTGTGCTTGGTTAGCTATAATCAATCTGCTTATTTGAGGAATGATTTCCGCTACTGCTCCTGCTGTCTTACCAGCAAAAGCCAAGAAGCTATCACCGCTTAATTCAGCAGCATTAGAAAGAACAGATCCCATGGCACTAAAGGCTTCTGAAGTTCTTTCCGCGTTATCTTGCAAGTCTTCTAGTCTTGATTTTTGGTTAGCAAGTGCTTTATTGTTCACAGAGATCTTCACTTGGTACTCTTTAGCTTCCAAATTGGCTAGCTCTTCCTGAAGCTCCTTTTAGTTTATCCGTATTACCTTCAAGGGAGATCTTCCACTTGGTTTTATTGATCTCTTGCTATAGTCTTGCAAGTTCTCCAAGCAGATAATTTACACTATCCTTATCTACTTCTGTCTTGGCTTTGATCCTAAGTTCTAATCCTTCCTTTTGGTCTTGTAGCTTCTATATCTCCTACAATAGGTGGTTATAGTCATCAGAGCCTACCACCTTCATTTTAAGAAGGGCTTGCTTAGAGCTGATCTTTTCTTCTATATCCTGTAAAGATCCAGCTTCTGATTTAGCCTTCTCTTTAGGCTGCTTCTTGATAGTTTTGTGTTCTAAGCCATTACGCTTTTTCACTAGATCTATCTGCTCCTGTAATACCTTCTTTTCCGCTTGTATCTGCTTAAGTCTTTCATCTGATACTACAGTGTTCTGTAGCTCATCATTTAACTTCCTCAAGCGTTCCTCTAAGTACTTCAGTGATCCCATTTGTGGATCTTCCTTCTTATTGGCTTTACTTGTTTTCTTGCTGCCTGTTTTCTTGCTCTCCTTTGGTAATTCTCCTGATCTAAAGACTTCACCACTATTCTTGTTATCTGTGGTCTTGGTTTCTTTTTATGTGTACTTCAGCACCCTTCTTAAGGCCTAATGCTTCCTTTAGTTGATTCCAACCTCTTACAATATCCTCCCAAAGCTTTTTAATCCACCGCCACGCTTCTATACAGGCATCTTTGAAAGCTTTCCCTATTGGTATATTGTTGAATTTATCCCATAAGTCTTTGCTAAATCTACTGATCAAGTTCCAAAGATCAATCACAGGCTTTACAATAGCAGCACAGCCAACTATAAATGCTTCCACCAAAAGCTTACATGCTTCAATTACCACATAGATAATTGATTTGAGACTATCCCAAACATTTATGCCACCATCTACGGAACTAATAAGGTTGTTCCATTCATCTATAGTTTCCCCAATGAAAGCAGTAAAATCAGCAAAGACATCACAAAGCCATTTACAGAAATCTATCAGCTCTTGCATTGGTTGAGTTTCTGCAAAGCTGATAAGGAGATTATCCCATGTAGTACCCAGCTTTCCCCAAGCATTACCTATTGTGTCTGTTTGCTTGGCTGCCATCTCATTTGCTGCATTAGTGTCCCTTACTGCTTTATTAAGATCTTGGTATTTGTCTTTTGCATCAATCATCTGCTATAATACAGGTGCATTCTATTGACCTACAAGCTTTATCAGTTCACTGTACTTCAGATTAGCATTAGAAAGGTTCTCCAAGGCTTGAGTTGTTCCTACTACTGCTGGATTAAATTGTTCCGTTGCTCCTTTTAGTGCTTGCAGTCTTGAGTAAGTACTTTGAAGCTTTGTGCCTAGTTCTTCCTCTTTACCTATCCACTTATCACCAACTGCTTCTATCATGGCTATTGAAGCAGCATAATCAAAGCCAGCACTTGCCATTGTAGTACCAGCTTTCTACATTACTGTAGCCAAGCCTTCAATCTCAATAGCACCCACTTTACTACCAGCAGCTATAGCATTGGCTACTTCACCTGATTTCTCTCCTGCTAATCCATATTGGGCAAGTATGCTACTTAAAGCAGTACTAGCTTGCTCTGCTGAAATTTTACCAGCTTGTCCTAATGTAATTGCCGCCTAAGCTGAAGCTGCTAAGGCTTCCTTGTTGTTGATAAGATCAGGATTTATACCTACTAAGCTACTCTCTAAAGCTATAATCTCCTTAGTGGCTACCCCTGTACTATTACTCATCTATCTTGCTGCTTTGCTTATATCTTGCATTTCTTTATCTGTAGCATCAGTAATGGCTTGAAAGTTATTCATTTCAGCCTTTACTTCTTCAAAGGCTTTTACTGAAGCTGCTCCAAAAGCAACAGCTGCACTAGCTGCTAAGGTATAAGGATTTGCAAGCCCTCCTAACTATCCTATAAGTCCTGATAGCTGGCTTCCTCCTATAGAGTCAAATAAGCCTGTAAAGCTACCTGATAAGCCTTCAAGGTTTGCTCCTAATCCTTCTACTGTTTTCCCTAAACCTTCAAAGGAAGTACCCGCTTGTCTGCCTTCTCTAGTTATACCTTCTAGTGCTTTGCTTGTCTTCTGTACCTCTTTCTCATACTTGAGTATTTCCCCAATACTTCTATTTATAGCGGCATCATGCTGGGACATATCAGCAGTACCCCTAAATGTATATTTACTTGGCATAGGTCTAACTTATTTTGTTTGCTTTTTCCTCTAAGCGTTTAATATCTTCATTGCTCATGCTTTTAGCTGATTCTACCTCCTCTTGTTCCCAAGGGAAAGTAATAAGGTCTGAAGGCTTTAAGCTCTTCTTTGTACTCTTCTATATATTGCAATAGGTTTGAAATCTTGCACGCTCCCAATCAGGACGCTGTAAGTAATTCAGATTGTCCACTATAGAAGCTATCTCCCACTCCTGTAATTCATCAAGGAAGTAGGGAATGCTGATTACCTAAAATTCAAAGCATAGCACCCTAAAAAGCTCATGCACTATCAGTGCTTTTTTTAGCACCTTCCTTATCCTCTTTCTGCTGATTGCTGATAAAGCTATTCTTGGCAAGCACGCTGGAAAGCCAATTACTAAAGTCATTCAGCTGCCAAGGATTTTCATCAAGCCAATCCATAAACTCATCAAAGGATAAAGTGCTATCTTTATCACAAGCAAGTACTGTACAAAAGAAGTACATGATTATATCACTTAAGCCTTGTGGATTGAAGTTCTGCTTAGCTGCCTTCTCATAAATCATAAGAGAGCGCATTGTATATTTCAAGGTAATTGTTCTGTTGTTGATTTCTATAGTCATAGCTGTAAGTATTAAAGTAAAGGGGAGAAGGAGAATAAGCTTCTCACATCTCCCCAAATGAATTATATCTATTAAGCTCCTGGTGCTTGAGTTGCTTTTGAAATCTTGCCTGTGCCTACAAGGGTAACACTATAAGTGGCATTATCTCCATTATTGGCATTAGATTCTAAAGCGGTAATCAATACCTTACCAGTATAGCAGCCTGTATCACCTGACCAGTTAGGCAGATCTCCATCTGCTACAGTCTGTTCAGGATTATTCTCCTTCTTAAGGCCAAAAAATACAGTAATGGCTTCTCTTGCTATCATCTTATCAAACAGCTTGCCATACTGTTCTGCAGTGTAAAGATTTTCAGAAGACATTTCCCAACTGATTTTGCTAACTGTCTTTGCTGCAAAAATACCATGATCTTTAGAGCTAATATCTTGCACATCTCCGTTCATCTTGAAAGTGTGTGAAGTTGCAAAAGCTAAGCTTTTACCTTGCTCATCAAAGAGCATTAAGTCTTCACCTTTAATAATTTGGTTTGCCATGTTGTTATTGTTTTAATAGGTTATTACTCTACTATACACTCAAAAGTCAAGCTTTGAATATAGCTATCATAGTCAAAGTTTTCTTCAGCATCAATCAGCTTAATGTAATATAGTACCATTGCTTCAGTGTCTATCTTATTCTTTTCAATGGCTGCTCTTGCTTCCTGTGCTGCTATTACTCCATTGGTATAGTTGCTAAATACAAGGTTGATCTAAAAAGTTACTCTATCTTGATTTGTTCCATCTTTGTGTTTATGCTAGATACTCCTAGTCTTTGGTAGGTTATATAGCCTAGTTTGCTCTCTTCTCTTTCAGGTACTGCAATGGCTGGGTATATGCTGATATTTTTCTTATTCAAGATCTCACCTTTATACTCAGTAAGAATGCCAGCTATTACATTACCAATTAGTAGTGCATTTGTCATTTCTTGCTGTTTATCCTGTCTATTGCATTATTGACTTCTTCTAGAATTGTGTTGCCAAAGTTTGCACCTTGTTGTAACATTGCATTCTAGAAAAAGAGCCTTGCTGTTATTCTACCTCTATATCTTCTACCTTTAGTATATCTGTATTTAGTTCCATTCTCAAGCATTGGAAGTCTATAAGATCCACTTCCTGCTTTCCTGTTACTATCTATTCTAACCTTACCCACCAAGGTATTATCTCTATTGGTAAATACCCTTGTTGTTCTTACTCCTTTCAGTAATGTATCTTGGAATCTTTTGTTTTTCCTGCTTACTCCATTTACTGTAGATCTAAGGTTACTCTTAGCTTGCTTCTCTACTGCTTTCAGTGCTTTCTTAAGCCCTCTCTTTGTTGCTGTTTGCATTTCTCCTAAGGAAAGCTTTTGGAATTTCTGATACACTTCCAGCATGTTGGTCTGTATCATCTTTGCTATGTACTCTTAAACCATTCCCGTAGATCCTCTGACAGGTTAAGTAATACTCTCTTTGGATTGGTTTATGTTCCACTTCTACTATCTTGTATGTTAGTAGCTCTCCATTCTTAGCCTTATACTTCACATAATTCTCCTCTCTTACAGGCGCGTAATCATGTACAGCAAAAATAGTAGTACCCACCGCCCAAAGCCTTTCAGCTTCTTCTTCATATTTTCTAGACGCCTTTACTACTCTTGCTTTTAAGGATAGTGATTTATTGCTAGGCTCTTTACTCCTACCAAAGTTCTAATCAGATTCTGTAGAGTGCAAGTACTCAATCTTCAAGTTATAACTTCCTGCAAACATAAGATCAGCCTTTGTAGTTCTAATATAAGGATAGAAGGTAAGTATAATTTAGTGGTGCTTCCTTAAGCTGGCTAAGAGATATACTTTCTCTTTGCATGTAAAAAGAAGCAGCCAATAAAAGCATAGCATGAAGGAGGGGCTTAGGTATTTCCCCCTCCTCCTTTGCTATTTCACTTAATTGCTTGTCTATGTGTTTTTCTACTACCTTCTCTGTTGTGTTAATCAGGCTTTGGAGATACTCTTTCTCATTTTCTACCTGCCAATCATCTAAATTAAGGTGCTTGGCTAGAAGGTCTGTAGTTAAGTTCATCATCCAACTTTTGCTACCTTAATTGCTTCAGGGCGCAATACCTTTGCGTCAAAGTAGGCATTTACCACAAGTCTAATCTAACCTTCAGCGGCAAGCGTTACATTGTCCACCGTAATATCCAAGTTACCCCATTGAGCAAGTACTAAGTTGCTAAAATCACCATAAGCCACAAACTTATCTTTTAAGTTGCTGGTGCAAAGAGCTTGGGTACCGTCTACTTCTCCATTCTCAAATACTAAGGCAGTAGACTTAGCACCCTTGACCATATTACGCAAAGCTGCCTTTGCCTTGGGAGATACAAGATACTTCATATCACCTACTACATTTGCATCCTCTAGGCCTGCTTCAAAGTCTGTAAGCTTGGCAAAATCATTCACCGTAGGAACAGCAGCACCACTAGCAGCATAGCAAAGGCCAGCGGGCTGGGTAGCTGTGCCTTGTTCAGCACCTAATACAGTTGCTTCAAGTTTGCTATTGATTGCATTGAAGATCTCTTCTCTGATAGCTGCTTCTGCACCTACTGAATCCTGTACAATAAACTGCTTAGAGATAGGCACTACCACAGATAAACGCTTAGGAGAAAGCTTTACATTGCTGAAGGTAATGTTTGCGTCCTTAGCTTTAGCAGTTTCACCTTCCCAGCTTACATTAGCAGAAGACATAACAGGGTATTGCAAATCACCTACAAGACCAGGTACAAATCTAGCACCAGCTTGCAAGAGTACATTCTTAGCCTTAAGAGGAGTGACTACATCCATTAAATCAGTAGCTACTACGTCTTCACCTTCATCAGCTACTGTAAGCCCTCTCATTTCATTAGAAGGTAATTGAATTTGGCCTACATAGTTTAAGCCAGCTTTACGCATTTCATTACTGCCAGCTTCTACTACTGCTTGGCTTAAGTTGTCAAGTGCTTTGTTATTAGACACGCTTCTAATTGCACTGATAAGGGAGAATTTCTTTTCCATGATTTTATTATTTTGATTGTTATTGAATTGGTTGAGTTCTTTATTGAGTGATTCTATCTTGCTTCTGTATTCCTCAATCTCTTTGCTTTCTTGATCTGTTATATCCCTAATCTCTTCCTTGCATCTTTTATATACTTGAATCATCTTCTGCTTTAATGATTCCTTCTCTTCTCTTATGTGTAAGCTGCTTCTCATAAATTCAAGGTATCTGCTATAAGTGCATCCATCTTGTTATCAATTTCAGCACTTAGGTTCATAACTTCCTTATATCTCTTAGCGCAAGAAGTGGCTTCATAAGCTGGCTAAAATACAGGGCTAATATCATGTAATGCTTTAATATGATATATATCCCTACAGATTTTACCTTCTGCGTTCTTATACCATTTATCCGCTTTATCACCTTCAATAGAAAAGGCAAAAGAGCTAGAGGTAATATCTCCTCTTTTCAAGTACTCTAATAACTCATCTCCTGCAGCTGTACAAGGAGCTTCAAAAAGGTATTTCAAGCCTTTATCATCTACTTCCAAAAGTAAGCTACCTTTACCTTTTTTGCTCCTTGCAAGTACCTTCTAGTCATCATGATTAAGCTTAGCAATTACATCACTGTTCTAAATTGTTTCTTGTGTTATTGCTCCCTTCTTAATGTATTCAGTCCAGCCTATATATTCTGAAGGAGAATCAAAAATTGCAGCATAGCCTTCTACCATTCTATCATTGGAAGTAGGTTCATTTTGATACTGTCTTGTTTCCATTTAATGTGTTCTGGTTTATATCCGTGTAAGGTATAAAATGTTTATCACCACCATCTATTGCATTGTAGCCTAGTTCACTTCTTACTTCATTTATACTAAGCACTCCCTTATCTAAGAGCTTTCCGTAATAATTAGCCTGTGCTTCTTTGTTAGTCCTAAGTAAGTAGGTTTCATCTAAATTGATTTGTAAGTTACCCTCACTTGGTTTAAGTAGCTTTCTATTAAACTCTTCCTCCACCATGGTAATATAAGGCTGGAGCGTATGCAAGAGAAATAGATTCTGTACTTCTTCTATATTGCCTAAATTCTTTGTTTCACCTAAAAAGCAAAGGATTCAATCCAAAAGAAGCGTGCTATATCTTCTACACTGAATTTCCTGCTCTGAATAAGCTACGCATCATTAGCATTAAGGCTTACAGGCTGATAGTGCATATTACCTTGTAATATGGCTAATCCTTGCCCACCTTCTGTGTATGCGCTATTCCAAGAGCTTCTTATATCTTCTCTTTGTTTCCCTGATAGCTGGCCTTCTACTGTTAGGATTCCTGATAAATTAGTACCATTCTCAAAGAAATTCTTTTGCGCTGTTCTCTGTGTTGCTGGCTACTTCAATAGATCTACTGGCAAAGCTAAGCACTGATTTTTCCATTTATGCCATCATTGCTATTCTTTACTAAGTGGATCATATTGTAAGGCTCAATCTTTCCAGCACCTAAAAATAGGGCTTTGATACCAAAGAGTTCTTTTTCTCCTTATTGTAGAAGACTTGCACCTATTGTGGATCAAGATATATGAAATCTAGTGGAGTTCCATCTTCTGCCCTTTTTAATGTAAGCATAGCCATTACCCTTAAGTATTACACTCTGGATAAGAAGCTTCATCAGGTTGTACTTGGTAAGTAGTCCATCCTAAAAGGCTAAATGCAAAGGGTGGTTTTTCATCTTCTCATCTTTCTTATCTTCCTTAAATCCTACCTCTATAGGTAGTAATGCTATTGAATCTGATATAATTTCTACTGCTCTGTACACTGCACTTAAAGTCATTGCACTATACTTTTTGGCTATAGCTGCCAAACTGCAATGCTTCATTAAATGTAGTATAGGAGCTATTTCTTTTCTCTGCTCTTGTAATGTTCAATCCAAATAGTTTCATTAGTCTATACTGTTGCTGTATTGTGGAGTATCAAGGTAAGCTCCTAATGCTTCTATCATGCTAATTACTCCATCTATTTTTGTTCATTCCTGCCTTCTATCCTCCGCTCTTTACGGGCTTTACATTGTTATTGTGATCTGTCTTCAAGCTTACATTAGAGAAGCACCATCTTGTAATTGGATTGTTATCAATAACAAGCTTGCCTTTCTTGATTAAGCGTTCAAGCTCCTTTGTTGGCTTATTGAAGTTCCACAAGGCCTAAGAGTAAGGATATAGGGGCAATCCTTTGTTTGTACAATCTATAGCCCACTGTGTGCTATTGTAGCTGTCATAGGCTATTTTATCTATGTATAAGTGATCTGCTATTTCCAAGATCTTCTTAGTTACTTCATCATAATCAGTGACATTCCCAGCAGTTACAATTAAATTCCCTTCTCTTTTCCATTGCTTGTAAAGTTCAGCATTGGGATTACCTGATAAAGCACTTTCAGGTAGGAAGTACCAGCTCTTAAAGTAAAATATATCATCTACCTGTATCATACAAGATAAAGCCGTTAAGTCTGAAACAGCTCCTAAATCTACCCCCAAGTAAGCAACGCTTTCCTTGTAGTCTTTTAGATCTATATCCTTGCTGCTGGCTAATAGTGTATCATGTGTTATCCAAGTATCTATGCTTGATACCCACTGATTAAAATTCTTGGTTCTTACTCCAACCTCTAAGGCTGAATTATTGATAGCGTTCTTTACTTGTGTCCTAAGATAATCCTTCTCTACAGTAATGCCAAGGCTGGGATTTGCTTTGATCCAGCATTCTTCATCTTGGTAATTGTCTTCTTCATCTAAAGTGAAAATAGCGGCAAATTGGCTATCATTTTCCTTCACTCCTGATAGAATCTCCAAGCATGTACTTCTATAGTTGTAGCAGAAGCCGTACTTGTTGAAGCCAGCAGTAGTAATGATAATCCCTAAAGGATTTGTTCTTGTTCCTTGACCACTTACCATTACATCCCAAAGAAGGCTATCTTTTTGCTCATGTGCTTCATCTAAACAAAAGCAGTAGGGATTATAGCCGTCATTGGTTGAAGCGTCTGCAGCAAGCACCTGAATAAAGCTTTTTGTTTTGTCAAACTTCACGCTATCCCTGTACCTCTTAAAATACTTGGCTTTGGGGTCTATGCTGCTCAAGAATGCACTACTCATTTCAAAGCAGATCTTGGCTTGCTTTGCACTGTTAGCTACAAGATAAACTTCACTGCCATTCTCATAATCAGCTATCAGCATGTAAAGGCAGATAGCAGCCATTAAGGCGGTCTTTCCTTGCTTTCTTGCAAGTTCACAGTACACGTATTTAATAACGCGCTTTTCAGTGTCCTTATAGTAGAAGCCAAATATGCTAGCTACTATCCATAACTGGTAAGGCAGCAGCTTAAAGGGCTTCTTGTTGTCCTTTCCCTTGTAGTGTCTAAGCTTGCTTATAAAGTTCACTACTCTGTCTACCTTCTCTGGTCTAAACTCAAGATCTTCTCTTTCAAACCATTTCAGGTATCTTGCTGTAGCTTGCTTGATATATTTGCAAGCGGTTATCTTTCCACTCTGTACATCTAAAGCATACTACCTGTAATCACACGCTGGTAAGGTTTTCTATAAAATCTTCTGTTTCATCTGATTCTGTAAGTTTGATCTTGGCATTAGCATAAGGGCTTAAGCCAAAGTGCTACATCTATTTCAGTATAGTAGCTTGTAAGTCCTTCATAGTTGATAAGAGAGGATTCTTTTTACCTGTTGTAGGGTCAAAGATTCCGTTCTATTTGATAGACTTTTGGCACTCCTTGTAAAGCTCCATATTGTCTGCCAATAGTTCTAAGGGTGCTTCCCATTCTGCTTTTACTTCTCCATGCAACTTAGTAAGGTAGTTCCTTACATCTGTAATATATTCCTTTGTTTGCTTCTTCATATAGGTATAAACAGCTTATCCCACAACAAGCCTAATAAAGGCCTGCAGTGGGTAAAGCTGATCTTAATATGTTAGTTACTCATCTGTGTAGGTTTTGAGGATTCTTTGAAGCTTGCTTTTAGAAACATCTAATCCATACTCCTTCATCACCTCTATATTCTTTCTTATTGATAAATTGCAATCATACAAGCTAAGAATCTCTTGAGCTTCTATCTCCTTTTGATTTTGCTTTGTATATCCCTTTTCTTTGCACAAGGTCTTTAGAGTGCGCAAGCTTATGCTGTGTACCTTGCTTATTGCTTTGTAATTCTCTACTATGCTTAATTCAGGATTATACAACTCATCAAATATATCTTGATTGCGTATTTCTGATCTTGTTTCTTTCTTCTGTGCTGAATCCTCTTCTGTAAATAATCCCACTCTTAGGGTAGGTTATCTCTTTCAGTTCATCTATCTATAGCTTATAATCTGTCTTAATAATCTGAAGTGGCTTGGCTGCTACTTCAAGGCAAGCTTCTAATATCCAATCTAAAGATATGTGCCTGTCACTGTTATCTATAAAGTCCTTGAGATCAAGCCAAGCATTATAAATAAGCGTGTTCACGTTTGTATCTTCCCTTATCACTCTTCTAAGGTTCATTCTGTCCTTGAGTGTCTTCTTTCTATTACACTTCATGTAATAACGGATAAAGGGAAGGGAAAAGTACTCTCCTTTAGTTACCTCTTGGTAAAGCACTTTCCATTTGGGGCTTTCCACTCTATAAATAAGTGGGTATTTGTTCTGATACTGCTTAATGATTTCATCATAGCTAAATCTAGCAATATCATTCAGAAGAGTAGTATCTACTCCCAGCCTTTCCAGCTCTTTTCTGCTTCTCTTGCTTATGTAATCTGGAATCTCATTCAGATCCCTATTTCTTTCAAGTGAAGAGTATAATCTAAAGCCTTTTAAGCTGTTGTATTTTGGTTTGCCAGCTGTAAAGCAGTAGGCGGATATATCATATATATTGATACGTTTTACTTGTGTTGTCATGATAAAGCATGAATTAAAAGTTAGTGTTTGATCTGTTCCTTGGTTCTTGTGTCATAAAAGAAAAGGTTTCCTTTGCGTAGTTGATACTCAAAAGCTCTATTACCTCCTAAGTAAACCTTTAGCTCTTTCCTTGTTTCAAAAACCTTGTTTTCTGACTTCAATACAATCATAGTATTTACCTTTGTAATTTCCAAAAAAAAAGATCATCTATTCCTATTGTGTATCTCATGATGACACTTACCACATAAAGCCATTAGGTTATTGGGATCATAAGCAAGTGACTACATTTCAAGTAAATCTTTACCCTTTAAGATAGGGATCATGTGGTGTATCTCTTCTGTGTAGCTTGTTATGCCTTTGCTTAAGCAGTTCTCACAAAGTGGATTCTGCATAAAGTAAGCAGCCCTTAATCTCTTCCACTTCTTGCTATTGTAGATCTTGGAAGCAATAAGAGAGTTACCCCTTTAGGGTAACTTCTCTTGCTAGTCATCTTGTTTATATACGGCATAACTTATCCTCTTCTTTAATGTAGCATAAGCCTTCAGAGTAAGGGATCTAGTAAATCTCATCCATCTACATTCTGCTGTTAGGATTGTATTGTGTCTATTTCTACAGACAACTACTTACCCCTAACTTATTCCACTTAATTCTATCAAGGTTGTAGATCATCATCTAATCCCAAGAAGTTCCATCAAAGAGCTTAAAGCTTTCATTGTTGCAATCTGTGTAGTCATAAGTAGCTCCATTTTCATAGAGCATTTGAATATACATTACATGTATCTACTCCCTTGGTACTAATTCACCTTCTTCTTTTAGTTGATTCATAAAGCACTTAACAGCTCCATTTATCCTGTGTAACTTATCTACCTTAAGTTCTGAACTACGGTATCTCTCCCTATCCTTCTTTTTACTTTTTCTGTTCTTCTATTCCCAGATAAAGTAGTGTGTCTTGTTGTCTTTGTCCTTGCACTATATAATATAATCAATACTGCACCCTTGTTCAGTTTGCCAAATGCTTATAACCTTGTAATTGGTTCTCTCCACTAACTTAGTAAGTATATCCTTGCAACCATTAAAGGATAACAGTTCTTGCTTCTCTATTCTTTCCCTGATAGCATTATTCATACTAACCTCCTTTCTATCTTATAAGGTGAAAAGGATTAGGTATGATACCAAACACATAAAGTATAAGGCAAAGCCCTGTAATAAAGCAAAGGGAATCTACTATCACTCCAAGCTCCAAGGCAAGGAGAATTATAATCACTACAGTGATCTACATAGGCCAAAAGAGCCTATTCTTAAAGAATAGCTTTAATGCACTTTCCATAATCAAAAATTATTTGTGCTACCTAAGCAAGGCAGCTTATTAAACTTGTAATCTGATAGCATTTACAATCTTCTTGTGATTGGTCTTTGTTGTTCCAATCACTGATATACAAGGTATAGTATTTTCAAGTGAAACTTCCAAATTTATTTGCAATAAAAGTGAAACTTTTTTTTGTCCTTATATCTAAGTGCTGTTTACAGTACAATAAAGCGCATTTATCTTACAATCCAAGCAAGCCTTACTAACCAACTAACAACCACCAAAACCAACAAGAGAGGAAGCACTTTACTTCCTCTCTTTCTTTGTCTATACTCTTCACTGTATAAGTCACTGTTATAACCACTATAGTAGTCACTGTCATAACCACTATAGTAGTCACTATACCCCCCTACCTTCTATAAGAGTAAGGGTAAGGAGCATACCCCAAAGCCTCCTTATTTTCCACACAAGGGATTATCTGAACTTCTCTGCTGAATCACTAAGCTGCTATCTTCTTAGTCCCTTAGAGGGCAAAAGAAGTGGAATATCCCTTTTAGCCGGACTGTCCCAAAAAGTGCAAACCATTATATATATATATATAACTAGTGACTTGCACTTTTTGGGACACTTTCAAAATGCAGACAGTAAGCGGCTATTTGGCTTGTAAGCATGAAATCTGTATCTTTGTCAAGTACCAAATACAAGCCACTTAAAGGCTAACTTGCTGAATTACGGACAGGTGAAGAGGTGAAGGCAAAAATAGAAAAACACTGGACTCGCGCGCGTGTATACGCGTACATTATTACATAAGAATCACTCCGCCACTACAAAGCATCTCGTTCGTACGGCCGACCGAGCACTCGCGTTCGGCGATGAGCCGCTTCGGCGGACGAAATGGGTTCCTCGACGGCGCGCACTTTTCGCACGCTCCCCTTCAACAACACCGGCACGCCCTATGCAAAGTAGACTTAGGCAAGGGCAAAAAGGCACAGCGTCAAGCCGTTTCGATGAGTTTTCGTCCTCGAAAGCATGTCAGCTCAAAATAAAACGCTAAATTTGCGGCACAATAGAAATATACTACACAACGATAATCTCATGATCAAATCTCAGGACATCAAGAAGGGCGTTTGCATCCGCATGGACGGCAAGCTCTACTTCTGCATCGACTTCCTCCACGTGAAGCCCGGTAAGGGTAACACCATCATGCGCACCACCCTCAAGGACGTGGTGAGCGGTCGCGTGCTCGAAAAGCGCTTCAACATCGGCGAAGCCCTCGAAGACGTGCGCGTGGAACGTCGCCCCTATCAATACCTCTATCAGGAGGGTGAAGACTACCTCTTCATGAACCAAGAAACTTTCGACCAAGTGCCCATCTCTCGCGACCTGATCACGGGTGTGGACTACATGAAGGAAGGCGACGTGGTGACGGTGGTGAGCGACGCTTCGACGGAGACGATTCTCTATGCAGAAATGCCCATCAAGGTGGTGCTTCGCATCGACTACACGGAACCCGGTTTGCGCGGTGACACGGCAACGAACACGCTGAAGGACGCTACCCTCGAAACGGGGGCGAAGATCCGCGTTCCCCTCTTCATCGAAACCGGCGAACTCGTGGAAGTAGACACGCGCGACGGCTCATATCAGAACCGCGTGAAGGCTTAATGCCTTTCTGCTTCGCAGTATTTCCCCCATCGGCCTCGGCATACACTTTCGGGTATGTCGAGGCTTTTTTGAGCAAAGACCGACAAAGTGAACTTTTCGCAAGCACGGTTTGGTAAGCCGCTGCGAAAGTTGTACTTTTACGTCGTGTAACCCCAAAAACGCGCCCTATGACGCCCATTCAACTCATCGCTCAGCGGTTGAACCTCCGCGAAAAACAAGTAGAACAAACCATCGCCCTCCTCGACGAGGGCGCCACGATACCGTTTATTTCCCGTTACCGCAAAGAAGCGACGGGCGGTCTGGACGAAGTGGCTGTGGCCGCTGTGGCCGAACAGCACCGTCAGCTCGACGAACTGGAGCATCGCAAGGCTTTTGTGCTCGAAACCATCGAGGCACAGGGCGCGCTGACCGACGAACTGCGAGCGCGCATCACGGCCTGCTGGGATGCGACGGAAATCGAAGATATCTATTTGCCCTTCAAACCCAAACGCCGCACTCGTGCACAGATGGCACGCGAAAAAGGACTCGAACCGCTCGCGCAACGCTTGTTGCTGCGCCCGAACAGCGATCCGGAGCAGGAAGCCGAAGGTTTTCTGACGGACGAAGTGGGCACGGTGGACGAGGCGCTGCAAGGGGCGCGCGACATCATCGCCGAACAGATCAGCGAAGATGAACATTCGCGCCAAACGCTGCGCCGCATCTACAGCCGCGAGGCGGTGATCACGTCGAAGGCGGTGAAAGGCAAATCGGAAACACCGGAAGCGGCCAAATATCGCGATTATTTCGAATGGAGCGAACCGCTGAAACGCTGCACCTCGCACCGCTTGTTGGCGATGCGCCGCGGCGAGAGTGAGGGGGTGCTGCGCGTGACGATCACGCCGGCGGACGATGAGCGCGCTACGGAACAGGTGGCACGACGCTATGTGAAGAGCGGTACGCGAGCCGCCGAACAAGTGGAAATGGCAGCCGGCGATGCCTACAAACGTTTGTTGCGCCCGAGCATCGAGACGGAGTTTGCGGCCTCGAGCAAGGAGCAGGCGGACGAAGAAGCGATCCGTGTTTTCGCCACCAACTTGAAGCAGTTGTTGCTGGCGCCGCCGCTCGGACAACGCCGCATCATGGGCATCGATCCGGGCTTCCGCACGGGCTGTAAGGTGGTGTGTCTCGATGCACAGGGCGCGTTGCTCCACAACGAAACCATCTATCCGCACCCACCCAAGAACGAAACCGTGCGTTCGGAGCAGACTTTGCGCCGCTTACTCAAAGACTATGCGGTGGAAGCGGTGGCGATCGGCAACGGAACGGCCGGACGCGAGACAGAAGAGTTGGTGCGCGCTTTACACGTCGAGGGGGTGGAGATTTTCTTGGTGAGCGAAGACGGAGCTTCGGTCTATTCGGCCTCGGCCACGGCGCGCGAAGAGTTTCCGGACTATGACGTGACGGTGCGCGGCGCCGTTTCGATCGGTCGCCGACTCGCCGATCCCTTGGCAGAACTCGTGAAGATCGATCCGAAAGCCATCGGGGTGGGACAATATCAACACGATGTCGATGCCGGCGCGCTGAAACGCTCTTTGGATCAAACGGTGGAGAGTTGCGTGAACGCCGTGGGTGTGAATCTCAACACGGCTTCGGCACACTTGCTTACCTATGTGAGCGGTCTCGGTGCGGCGCTGGCGAAGAAAATTGTGGAGTATCGCACGGCACACGGCCCCTTCGGCTCGCGCCGCGAACTCCTCAAGGTGCCGCGGCTCGGAGCAAAGGCTTTTGAACAGTGCGCCGGTTTTCTGCGCATCGTCGACGGGAAGAACCCGTTGGACAACACGGCGGTTCATCCCGAGCGTTACGACATCGTGCAACACATGGCGGCCGACGCCGGTCTGGACGTGCCCGCACTCATCGCCGATGCCGAAGCGCGCAAACGCTTGGATTTGAAACGCTACTGCACCGCCGACGTGGGTCTGCCCACCCTCACCGACATTCTCGCGGAACTGGATAAACCGGGACGCGACCCTCGCGGAAAAGCGGAGGTGTTCTCGTTTGAAGAAGGCATTCACTCCATCGACGATTTGGAAATCGGCATGATTCTGCCGGGCGTTGTGACGAACGTCACCAACTTCGGCGCGTTTGTCGACCTCGGTATCAAGGTGAAAGGTTTAGTACACGTTTCGCAACTCGCCGACCGCTTTGTGCGCGACCCGAATGAGGTGGTGCACGTGCAACAACAGGTGCGCGTTCGTGTGCTCGAAATCGACGAAGCCCGCGGCCGCATTGCACTTTCCATGAAAAGCGTGGAATGACGCGCACACCAACAATCCACAACGCCAATCTTTCAAAGAAACACAACATGACCGACGAACACTACATGCGTCGCGCCTTAGAAGAAGCCCACGCCGCCGCCGACCGCGGAGAAGTCCCGGTCGGTGCCGTGGTGGTTTGCCGCGACACGATCATCGCCCGCGGCCACAACCTCACCGAAACGCTGCACGATGTCACTGCCCATGCCGAGATGCAAGCGGTGACGGCCGCAGCCGGACAACTCGGGGGAAAGTATCTCAACGACTGCACACTCTACGTCACCGTCGAACCCTGCGTGATGTGCGCCGGCGCGCTCGGTTGGTCGCAGATCAGTCGCGTCGTCTACGGTGCCGCCGACCCGAAACGCGGTTTCAGTGTCTACGCTCCCCAAGCGCTGCACCCCAAAACGCAAGTCACTTCGGGCGTTCTGGCCGAAGAATGCGGCGCACTGATGAGCGATTTCTTCAAACGCAGAAGATAAGTTACGCACTTTCCGCGCCAAAGCGTCAGCATTTCGTCCCCACTCACACCCTCTCTCATGGCTCTACACAACGAATTGGGAAAAAGCCGGTGAAACCGCCGCCTGCCAATACCTGCTCGAGCGCGACTACCACATATTGGAACGCAACTGGCGCTGCCATCCGTTGGAAGTTGACCTCATCGCCGACGATTGGGGCGAACTCGTTTTCGTGGAGGTGAAAACGCGCAGCGACGACCGTTGGGAAGATCCCGCGGCCGCCGTAGATCGCTACAAACAAGAGAGTCTTTCGCTCGCCGCCATCGCCTACATCCGTCGCAATCAACTCGGCAACATCCCCTTTCGCTTCGACATCATCACCCTCGTCGGCAGCGAGCCGCCCTTCCGCATCCGTCACTACGTCAACGCCTTCCCCTCCGTCCGCCCCGCACTTTCCGCCCCGACCATGAGCAAGACCGCTTTTTTTCTGAACTCCCTCCCCACTGGCAGCGCCACCACTTCGCCGAAGTCCCCACCACGATGGAACTCCTTCGCGAGGATGCCCTCGAAGAACGTGCCCTCATTGAAGAAGAAAGGGAAAGAAGAAAGGAAAACAGCGAGAGTTCAAAAAGAGAACATGCCCAAGGTGTAAACATCCCCGGCAAGGAATCACAAAATGAGCATGCCCTCTATAAAGAAGAGAAGGAAAAAGAGGACAAGGGAGAAATAATCGAAGAAAAACTCCCCGAACAAACGCCACTGCACCAAAAAGCGCAAAGTAAGCATGCCCTCTACAATAAAAACAAGAAAGCAGGAAAGAACGGAGAAAACACGCCGAACGAGAACGCCTCGAACAAAAAAATAGTTCTCGACGACAAATCCACCGGCAAAGTGCAGCTCGTCACAACCGACTACCAGACCCACGGACACGGACAAGTGAACACCGTGTGGGAAAAGTGCGCGCGGCGAAAACCTTCTCTTCAGTTTCCTCTTTCGGCCGGAGCACATCGCCGCCGCAGAGCAGTTTTTTCTCTCCGAAATCGCCTGCCTCGCCGTCGCACACACCCTCGATGCCTACACCGAAGGCATCAGCGTGAAGTGGCCCAACGACGTTTATCATCACGACCGCAAAATCTGTGGCATGCTCCTGCGCCACACCCTCAGCGGTGCGCAGATCGCCGCCACCCTCGTCGGCATCGGCCTCAACCTCAACCAAAAAGCAATTTGTCGGCGACGCGCCGAATCCCGTTTCGCTCCGGCAAATCATCGGTCGCCCCGTCGATCGCGAAGAAGTACTCTGCCGCTTCGCGCATCATTTCGACCGACTGCTCCGCGCCATCACCCTCCCGATCCCGATGAGCGCCATGTCGGGCGGCAACGCCTCCACCGCGAATACCTCCGCCGACTCTATCACCGCGACGGTGCGCACGACTATGTCGACGCGACGAGCGGCGAAACCTTCTCCGCCCACATCGTCGACGTCGCCCCCACCGGCCAACTCACCCTCCGAACCACCGACGGCCGCCTGCGCCACTACCATTTCAAAGAAGTGCGCTTCGTCGTCCCCCTCCCCACCACAGCCCCCCGCCCATGTCTGAGCACCGCGCCATCCTCCGCATCGCCGTCCCCTCCATCCTGTCGAACATCACCGTCCCCTCCTCGGTTGGGTCGACACCGCCATCGCCGGCCACCTCGGCACGTCCAACTATCTCGCGGCCATCGCCATCGGCAGCGCCCTCTTCTCCGTCACCTACACCCTCTTCAACTTTCTGCGCATGGGCACCGGCGGTCTCACCGCCCAAGCCTACGGCAGTCAGCGACACGACGAAACCGCCCTGCTCCTCCTCCGCGGTCTGCTCATCGCCCTCGGCATCGGCGCCCTCCTCATCGCGTTACAAACACCCCTCCTGCATTTCGGCCTCTCGTTCATGACCACCTCCGCCCCCGTGGCCACGCAGGCCGTCGCCTACTACCGCGTGCTCATTTGGGGTGCGCCCGCCACGCTGAGTCTCTACGTCCTCAACGGCTGGTTGCTCGGTAGGCAAGACGCGCGCACGCCCCTCCTCATCGCCGTAGTGCAAAACCTCCTCAACATCGGCGCCAGCCTGCTCCTCGTTCACGGCTTCGGGCTCCGGCTCATGGGCGTCGCCGGCGGCACCCTCCTCGCCCAATGGGTCGGCGCCGCCCTCGCCCTCTTTTTCGCCCTCCGCACCCTGCGGCGTCACGGCAGCACCCCGCGGCTCTCCGCCGCCTTCCGCAATGCCGGCGCGTGGCGTTCGTTCTTCACGGTCAACGTCTTCATCTTTCTCCGCACCCTCTGTCTCGTCGCCGTCATGTTCTCGTTCACGGCCTTCGGCAGTCGGCGCGGCCCCACCCTCCTTTCGGCCAACGCCGTACTACTCCAACTCTTCACCCTCGTGAGCTACGTCATGGACGGTTTCGCCTACGCCGGCGAAGCCGTGGGCGGTCACCTCGTCGGTGCCGGCAGCGCAGCGCGTTTCCGCCGTCTCGTCCGCTCGCTCTTCGCTTGGGGTGTGGGACTTTCGCTCCTGTTCTCCGCCGTCTTTGCCCTCGGCGGCAGCGCGCTCATCGCCCTCTTCACCGACGCCGTCGCCGTGCGCCAAGCCGCCGAAAGCTATCTCCTCTACGCCGTCCTGCTCCCCCGGTCGCCATGTCCGGTTTTCTGCTCGACGGCCTTTTCGTAGGCACCACCGCCACCTCGGGCATGCTTCTCGGCGTGGCCGTGGCCGCCGCAGGCTTCTTCGCCCTCCACGGCCTACTCGCCCCCACCCTCGGCAACCACGGGCTGTGGATCGCCTTTCTCGCCTACCTCGCCCTGCGCGGACTGGTGCAAGGCGCGCAACTCCCCGCCATCGTGCGCCGCAGTTTCGCCCCTCCGCAGCGCAGACGGCACACTGATTTCCCGTTTCGCAACAATACTATTCATTTTCAGATATGAAATTCAAACGCATTCTCCTCAAACTCAGCGGCGAAAGCCTCATGGGTGCCCAAGGTCACGGCATCGACACCCAGCGTCTCAACGAATATGCCGACCAAATTCGCGAAATCCGCGAGATGGGCGTGCAAGTGGGCATCGTCATCGGCGGCGGCAACATCTTCCGCGGCCTCAGCGGCGCCGGCAAAGGTTTCGACCGCGTGAAAGGCGACCAAATGGGCATGTGCGCCACGGTCATCAACAGCCTCGCCCTCTCCTCCGCCCTCGGTGCGCAAGGCGTGCCCAACCGCGTGCTCACCGCCATCCGCATGGAACCCATCGGCGAGTTCTATTCGAAGTGGAAAGCCCTCGAAGCCCTCGAACGCGGCGAAGTGGTGATCATGAGCGCCGGCACCGGCAACCCCTACTTCACCACCGACACCGGTTCTTCGCTCCGCGGCATCGAGATTGAAGCCGACGTCATGCTCAAAGGTACGCGCGTGGACGGCGTCTACACCGCCGATCCCGAAAAAGACCCCAGCGCCACGAAGTTCGACGAGATCACCTACGACGAAGTGCTGCGCCGCGGTCTGAAAGTGATGGACGTGACGGCCACCGCCATGTGTCGCGAAAACCACTTCCCCATCTACGTCTTCAACATGGACGTACCCGGCAATCTGCGCCGCGTGCTCGAGGGCGAACCCATCGGCACCTACGTGCACGACTGACCCTTTTCGTCGCCCTCCCCACCCTCTCGGCGGACGAAGAGCCCCACCGCGGAACCCCCACCGCGCGGCGCTCTTCGTCCGCCGTTTTTGATGCACAAATGTGCCCTTTTCCTCGCGCGTGCGCGCGTCCGGCGTTTTTCGTATTTTGCCTTCACCTCTTCACCCAACGCCGATAAATCACTCGTTCACTGCAAGTTACGCGTGAAGGCTTCACACTTTCCAGTTCACCCCTTCGGAGCAAAAAAACACCACTCAACCGACTGTAATACAACGGATTGCCCGATAGGTGAAGGTGAACACAGCCTTTATCTTCACCCACAACCCCTCAGACACAATCACTTAACGGGGTAGGTGAAGGGGTGAAGGCAAAAATCGAAAATCGGTTGTGTACACGTACGCGCGCGTAGGGCGTTGCGAATCGCCTTTCGCTTCTTCTTCACCTTCACAACGCCTCGCGAAAAGTGCTCCACTTTTTCAACATTCTCCCCTGCTTTTCCGAGAAAGTCCCCTGCTTTCCATCGATCCACTCGAAGAAACACGAAAAACACAAAAACATCTAACGAAAGTTTCGATACAAAAAAAACAATTTTCCCTTGTCTTTTCCGAGAAAAAGCGTACATTTGCAGCAAACCTACTTAATTTCACACTTCGCCCATGAAAACCCCTATTGAGAATCGCCCTCCTTGTCGGCTTCATTGCACTCGGGCTCACCGCTCGCGCCGGCTCGCTCACAGCGTACTCTACCGACTCCGTACGCACCGACAGCACGAAGACACACGCACTGCACGAAGCCACGGTGAAAACCACGCGCCTACTCTTCATCACCCGCAAAGACACCGTCATCTACGACCTCGACGCCGTGAAACTCAAAGACGGCGCCAACCTTGGCGATGCGCTCAAGAAACTGCCCGGCATGGAGATACGGAAGAAGAAACTCTACTACATGGGCAAGCCCGTGGATCGGCTACTGGTGAACGGTTTCGACTTTTCGCGCAACGACCCCTCGATGGCACTCGAAGCCCTGCCGGCCTACATCGTCAAGAGCGTGAAAGCCTATGAGCAACGCGGCGAACTGGCGCGCGTGACGGGACTCGACGACGGTACGCGCGAGCAGGTGGTCAATGTGGTGCTCCGCAAAAAAATACATGGGCACGTGGACGGGGCAAGCCGACCTCTCGGGCGGCACGCCCGACCTCTATAGCGCCCGAGGCTATGCCAACACCTTCACCGACCGCTACCGCGTGTCGCTCTTCGGCAATGCCAACAACACGAACCAAGAACTCTGGTACAACGGCGACGGATCGATCAGTTCCTTCAACGTCTATCGCTCCGGTAAGAATGCCTTCCACTCGCCGGGCGGCACCCTGTTTTGGCGCAACAAGAGCGACGAGAACGCCGCGGGCTATCTGAAGATCGAGGCCACGGGCGACTATAACAACAACACGCGGCGCAACACCCGCTACACGGAATTGGAAACGAGGCTCAGCGGCGGCAGCAGTTACAACGCGACCGAAGAGCACCCCCACTCACACGAGACGCGCGTGGCGGGTCACCTCTTCGTGACGTGGCGACCGACGGCGACGACCTACGTGTTCTATCAAAATAACGCATGGCGCTCGCGCACCACTTCGGACAACAACGGGCGCGGCGCGACGTGGAACGCCAATCCCTTCAACGCGGGATATGCCCCGCTCGATTCGGTTTTCGCCCCGAACCTGCTGCGTGCCGCGATGTTCGGTGCCGTGACCCGCAAGCAGTCGGTCGGACAAGGCGAAAACACGCTCGCCCACGTCGACCAACTGCTCATGGTCAATCAGAAACTCAACTCCCAAGGGGCGAACCTCACTTGGCAAACGTTTCTGAGGCGCGAAGAAACAGCGTCCGACAACTTCTCGCTCGACGGCTACCACTATTTCCTCCCCCAAGCGAACAACTTGCCCCACTTGCTTCACCGCTACCGTGACAATGCGACCGGCAACACCTATCTGGGTTCGACGCTGGAACTGCAATGGCCCGTGGGCAAACATTTTGTGCCGGGTGCGCGCTACGCCTTTTCGCACCTCCACAACCGGATGGACACCGACGGCTTCCTGCTCAACCGCCTGAGCGGCGCGCCCACCACCTTCGACACCGCCCTCCCCTCCTCGCCCGACTGCCCGAGGGCATCGCCGATTGGCGACGCCTCGCTCGCGAAAAATGAGATCACGCGTCACACCCTGCAAAACACCACCTCGCACAGCGGAACGCTCTTTCTCCGCTACACCGCCGATCGGTGGTTCTCGTCGGTGAACCTAACGCTCCAACACGAGAACGAGACCTACGATTTCGAGAAAGGCGGTTTTCCGGCACAGCACCTCACGCGCCGACAAACGCTGCCCGCCTTCTCGACCAAAAACAGAATGGAAGCCCGGCTCAAGCAAGTTCACTTTCGACTATGATCTCAGCACGAGTGCGCCTTCCATAACGGAGCAGATCACACTGCCCGATCTCGCCGATCCGCAAAATGTGCACCCTCAGCAACCCGGATCTGAAAAAAACAAGGTCACGCACAACTTCTCGCTGAGGAGCGAAAACCTATTTGAACAGCACCGCGGCGAAGAGACGAAACGCCACCAACTCTATGCGAGTATCATGTTTACCACCACGGCCAACGAAACGACGCAACTCACCGCGTTCGACCGCACCACGGGCGTGACCACGACGAAGCCGGTCAACATCTCGGGGGCCTGGGACACGAATTCCTATCTCTACTTTATCCAATCGCTCGACTATGCGAACCGTTTCTTCTTCGGTTATTACGCCTCACAGAGCACCACTCGCCGGCAAAACTTCAATGTGGCGGGTTCGCTCGCCGATGCACGCCCCGAAGAGCTGTTCTTCCACACGATAACCTTTGCTTGTGGGCCTCAATACCGCGGCGATAAACTTTCTGCGGAAACGTCATTCAACCTCTCTTACAGTTTCAACCACAGTCCCAACCCCATCTACGACCGCCAGCGCACATTCCAGCCCAGGGCTATGGTAGACTTTGAATACGAGCTTCCCTTCGACCTCCATCTCGGCCTGCGTTATCGATTGAGTCACATCGACTACCGGGGCACGCAGCACTATCGCCGCACCGAGCATGAGCTGAATTTCGACCTCACGCGGACTTTCCTCAAGGGCAAGAATTTAACGGTCTCACTCAGGGGACACGACCTCTTCAACAACAACCGCGGCATCACCCACAACTTCAACGAAACGTCAATCGAACGCATTTACGACACGGCCTACGGCCGCTACTTCCTAATCGGCTTCACCTATCGTTTCACCACGAAAAAACAAGAGGCCGAGGAGTGAGACTCCGGACTAAAAAAGATCCGCAAGACGACTGTTTAACAACAGCGCGTCTTGCGGATTTGGCTTTTAATAAAAAGAGGAGGTGATAACTGCCGTCGAAACGCAGGGGGTTCAAACAATGCGACAACTCATAGCGACAGCAAACGATTCTCGCTCCCTCACGACACTACATTTTGCGGCGCGTCGGCGAGGAAGGCTTTGAGATTGTCGGCCATGATGCGGACGATGCGGCCGCGAGCGGCGGCAGTTGCCCACGCGATGTGGGGCGTGACGTAGGTGTTGGGGGCGGAGAGAATGGGATGGTCGGCCGCGGGCGGTTCGGTGGAGAGGACATCGCAGGCGTAGGCGCCGAGACGACCGGACTGCAAGGCTTCGGCCACCGCGATGTCGTCAATCAGTGCGCCGCGCGCCGTATTGACAAGAATCAAACCGGGGGCGGCTCTCTCCAAAAAGCGACGCGTTGACGAAAGCGCGGTTTTTGCTCCGTGAGGGGGCAGTGGAGCGACACGATGCGCGAGGTGGCAAAGGCTTCGTCGAGGGTAATTTTGCGCACGCCGGTCGGGAGCGTCGATTCGTCTTGCGAGGTGACGGCGCACACTTCAGCTTCGAGCACACGGAGGAGTTCGGCGACTTTGCGCCCGATGTTGCCCATACCGATGAGGGAAACGCGCACGCCGCTGAGTTCTTCGACGGCTTCGTCCCACAAACTGAAATCGCGACTGCGCGACCAGTAGCCTTCGCGGTTCAGCTGCGCATACTGCCCCACGCGGTTGGTGACTTCGAGGAGCAGGGCGAGGGTGTGTTGCGCCACGGCGAGCGTGCCGTAAGCGGGTACGTTGCAGACGGTGACCCCACGTTCGCGGGCGGCGACGACGTCCACCACATCATAGCCCGTGGCGGCGACCAAAATCAGGCGGAGTCGGGGAAGACGGTCGAGGATTTCGGCTGTGATGCGCACTTTGTTGAGGATGATCACTTCGGCTTCGGCGGCACGCGCCACGACTTCTGCACTTGGCGTGCGCTCGTAGACGGTGAGTTGGCCTTGTTCGGCCAGCGCTCCCCAATCGAGATCGCCGGGGTTGAGTACAAAACTGTCGAGAAAAACGATATTGGGCATAATGAAGTTTATGGAGAAAGAGGCAAAGAATGGAGAAAGAGCAGAGACGAATCGTGAACCGGCGGAGATGTGTAGTGCGTCTGCGCTGATCGTCGCAGCCTAAGTGAACACGAACGAACCACCGAGGGCAACTAACGCTGTGCCGGAGGCATTTCGCCGTTGAGAAAATCGGGAATGTCGACGGGTGTTCCGCCGCGCTGCGCCGAAAGTCGCGTGAGTTCGGCCAAACACGACCATTCGGCCGCATCGTACACGTCGATGTCGAGCGGCAAGCCGCGACGCAGGCAGTGAATCAGGCGACAGTCCATGGCATAGTTCATGGCATTGGGCACTCCACGCTCCACTCCTTCGCGCCACAAACGATAGGCGGACGAATCGGCGACGGAATGGAGAAAGTTTTCCGCGGCTTCGCCTTCGCGCAGTCCGTCAGCGTCTTGAAACAGCGGAAGGGGGTATTTTTGCGCAAAGGCTTTCGTACCGTTGATGCCTTGGATGCGACTGTAAGGCCGCGGCGTGGTACCGTCGAACTGCAACAAGATCGTCACTCCGCGCTCGGTGGTGATGAGCGTGTGGTTGGCATGTCCCAACAAACTGTCGCGGCCGGCCGCCATACCGGTGACGGAGGAGAGGCGCACCATGCGATCGCCACGATGAAAACCGAGGAGTTGCGCGATGGGACCGATGGCGTGCGTGGGATAGGGGTTTCCGCCGTGCAGACAACCGGCGCGATAGAACGCGGCGGCCGTTTGATCGCCGGCAAACAGCGCACTCCAATCGTGAAGGTACGCCCCTTCGCAATGCGTGATCGTGCCGAAGACGCCGCGACGGTGCATATCGAGGGTGGCCAGCGCGAACCAGTCGTAACAACAGTTTTCGGTCATGAAACAATGTCGTTGCGTGGCTTCCGCCGTGCGCACCAACTCCCAACAGTCAGCCACTGTGGTGGCAGCCGGCACTTCGACCGCCACATGCTTCCCACAGCGCATCGCCTCGACGGCCATAGCGGCGTGGTTGCTCCAATCAGTACATATATAAATAAGGTCTATGTCCTCACGGCGACAAAGTTCGCGCCAAGCCGCGGCGCTCGTCGACGTTTCGGGGAGGGGACGCCGCTGCTCGCGCAATAATTCGAGTGCCGACGCGACCGCTGTGGGATCGGGATCGACCACCGCACGAAATTCCGCGCCCTCCACATAGGCATAGCGCGACAAAGTGGCTCGTCCACGCTGACCGGCGCCGACCAAGGCAATGCGCACCGTGGGAATCGGCGCGCACGATAACTCAAAAAAACGGTGGATCGATGCTGCATGGAATAGAATTTACACTCGCGAATATACGAACTTCACGGGCGAGAAGAGGAAAGAATGCAGTTTTTCTCAACTTTTTTGCTCAAAGGTTTGGAGGTTCACGAAGAATTGTCTACTTTTTGCACTGCGTTTGACAAACAAACGCCCTCCTTTGGAAGGTTGGGTGAGTGGCTGAAACCACCAGTTTGCTAAACTGACGTACGGGCAACCGTACCGGGGGTTCGAATCCCCACCTTCCGCACTTCGGTGCCTTCATCTAATGGTTAGGGATACATGCCTCTCACGCATGACATACGGGTTCGATTCCCGTAGGCACTACCAAAGGAACCCTAACAGAAAAGTAAGTTCTCCTCCGGGGACTTACTTTTTTTGTTTTTTAGCCCCTCCCTACACTTGTAAAAACATTCCCGCTCTATACATACAGGATCATGGAAACCTATCGCATTGCCGTTGCCGGTACCGGCTATGTCGGCCTGAGCATCGCCACCCTTTTGGCGCAACACCACGAAGTAACTGCCGTGGACGTCGTGGCCGAGAAAGTCGACATGGTAAATCGCCGACAATCGCCCATCCAAGATGAGTACATCGAACGTTATCTTGCCGAAAAACCGCTTCAGCTGACCGCCACTCTCGATGGGGCGAAAGCCTATGCCGAAGCCGACTTTGTCATCGTCGCCGCGCCGACCAACTACGACGTGCAACGTAACTTCTTCGATACCTCGGCCGTCGAAAGCGTGGTGCGCGAAGTGATGAGCGTCAACGAGAACGCCATCATCATCATCAAAAGCACCATCCCCGTAGGTTACACCGCGCAACTGAGTCAACGCCTCAACTGCCGAAACCTCCTGTTCTCCCCCGAATTTCTCCGCGAAAGCAAAGCCCTCTACGACAACCTCTATCCCTCGCGTATCATCGTCGGACGCCCCGAAGGCGACGCGCACCTCGACGAAGCCGCCCGCACCTTTGCAGCCCTCCTTCAACAGGGCGCGCTCAAGCCCGACATCGACACCCTCCTCATGGGCACCACCGAAGCCGAGGCCGTGAAACTTTTCGCCAATACTTACCTCGCTCTTCGCGTCAGCTACTTCAACGAGCTTGACACCTACGCCGAGATGAAAGGCCTCGACACGCAGCAAATCATCGACGGCGTGTGTCTCGACCCCCGCATCGGCGACATGTACAACAACCCCTCGTTCGGCTACGGCGGCTACTGTCTGCCGAAGGACACCAAGCAACTCTTGGCCAACTACCAAGACGTGCCCCAAAACCTCGTGCGCGCCATCGTCGACTCCAACGCCACGCGCAAAGACTTCATCGCCGACCGTGTACTCAAAATGGCCGGTTACTACGACTACGACCACAACGGCGACTTCTGCCCCTCGGCCGAACGCCCGTGCGTCATCGGCGTTTTCCGCCTCACCATGAAGTCGAACTCCGACAACTTCCGCCAAAGTTCGATCCAAGGCGTGATGAAGCGCATCAAAGCCAAAGGCGCCACCGTCATCATCTACGAACCCACGCTCCAAGACGGCGAAACCTTCTTCGGCAGCCGCGTGGTGAACGACCTCGCCGCCTTCAAAGCCCAAGCCCAAGCCATCATCGCCAACCGCTACGACGCCCAGTTGGACGATGTGCAAGAAAAGGTGTACACGCGCGACCTCTTCCGCCGCGACTAACCCCGATTCCTACACGCACACCCCACCTCACGCCAAACTCTCGGGGCGAAATCACAAAAAAAATCTCCCCTCCGCCTAAAAAAACGCGGCAAAGACTTGGTCGGTTTCTGAAAAGTGCGTACTTTTGCACCCGTAACGAGGAAACAATGCAATTGCATTTGCACTCTTAGCTCAGTTGGTAGAGCAACTGACTCTTAATCAGTGGGTCCAGAGTTCGAGCCTCTGAGAGTGTACTCTCTTGCATCCGGCGTTACTACGTTGCACTCTTAGCTCAGTTGGTAGAGCAACTGACTCTTAATCAGTGGGTCCAGAGTTCGAGCCTCTGAGAGTGTACAAAGAAGCGGTATCACAACCTTGTGATACCGCTTTCTTTTTATAGATACATTCACCATAAACAGAAGAAGTTCGGAGCTTACGCACTTTTTATTGGACTATATCATCAGGCGCTATCCGGGGTATATCTGACTCTTAAACCAGAAATTACGAGATCACAAAAAGGCCGCATCAAAATCAATTAGGTTTTGATGCGGCCTCGTTTGTTGATGTGCGATCTTACCTTATTGGTAGGTAAAAGAGGCGGGCTGTGGCTAACCTTGCGGGCGAATCCACTGTAAGATCGTGGGATCTTTGAGCTTACGATCCTCAGCAAGGAGCACCACTTTGGAAAGAATTTCCACCATCTTGGGATCTTCGTCCATAAAGGGCAGATAAATACGGCCACGATGCTGACTGTGCACCGGGATAATGGGGATTTCGGTGCCTCCTTCTTGGCGCACCAAACCGGAACCTAAGTGAACGGTGTAGTTGGCCAGCGTGCCTTTGATGTGAACATGATTGCCATTGACACTGACATTGGCAAATTTCATCAACTCGGCTGTGCAACGCACGATGGCAGCGCGGAGTTCTTTCGTGCTTTGTCCGGTTTCCGGATCCACACCTCCCACAAAGGCAATGCTCACTACCATATCGATATCGCGCATCACCTCACTATACAGCACCGGATCCAGGTCAGCAATGCGGAGTTGCGTCGCGTCGGGCACATAGCGAGTGCGAGAAAAAAATACATATTCGATGGCCGGTGCCTCAACATCCGAAGGCGAGAACCAATCGGCCCGGGCAAAGAGCGAAACACAAATGCCTTGTGCGAGAAATACTTTCTGCAATCCGCCCTCATAACTGGCTGTCCATCCACGAGAACGCAGGGCAGCAGCAGCTTGTTTCACCTGAATTTGGTAGCCACTATAGCGACGTGACTCTCTCAGCTCGGCCTCTTCCGGCAGGGGCACGTAGAGTTCGCGGAACACTTGCTTGAAAGGCTGCACCAACTTCTCTGCAAAGAGGTGAGATTGCCATTGTGCCCACAGTCCGGCTGCGTTGAAATCTACGGGGTGCGCGAGCAAAAGCGGCGATTTGCCGTACTTTTTCACCCCATCCAACGTCGCTAGTCCTTCGACGGTAGGAAGTCCGAACTGCTCGTCTTGGAGCAACACGAGCTTTTTGAACATCGGGCTCACCACGGGATTGGAGAGAATGGCGCGCACATCGTCCACGGCCAGCGGAGTGCGGCGCTGCATCATGTCTTCCAGTAGGAAGCGCGCGCGCCGATGTTGTGCTTTCCATGCCTTGCTCACCTCTGCTATCTCCAGATATTGCGGATGCTTCTTGAGTTTGGCCGGAACACTCTTGAGCAATTTCTCGTCTTTGAGGATTTGCAACCTATTGGTGCCGTCGTCCTTGAGAGAGATGATGCAGGAATATCCTTCGATGTCGATGCCTTCAAGGTAATTGGCTGCGCTTTCCACCTGAAGGGCTTCCATGCGCCACGTGAGTTGCACGGGATCGGCAAAGCCCGCTCCGCGAGCAAGATTGAGGAGCGCAATCTCCCATACACGTTTTTCGGAGGCTTGTCGCTGCGCTCCGAACTGTTTTTGACTCTTTGAGGAACTCCTGAATGCGCAGGTAGCGCCGTTGGAGGGCCGCCTCATCGCGATCGGTGAGCAATCCCAACGCACACACCGCATCTTTGTTGCGCTTCTCTTTGATTTGCGTCAGGAGTTCTTCCTCTGTCACCTTGCCTTGCACGACATCTGCATAACGGCGTGCCCGCGTGTGGGTAGCACCACTACCGATGTATTTGGCAGCCTTGTAGCAAATTTCAAAATGCTTTTCTCCGATTTCTTCCAGTGCTTGGCGGAAGAGCGCCTCGTCAAACGCACCATCCGCGAGATCTTCTGGGTCAAGTTCGGTGTAACGTGCGATGAGTGCCTTCTTTTCGTCGTAGCCCATCTCACGAGCATGAGCGATGAAGTAGTAATAGGCGGTACGGAATCCGCGCCAATTCAGACGTTGTTCCACAAGATCCAGCCATTGCGGAGCGAAGAATGCGAGTTCTACGAGGAGTTGTTCCGAGATGTCTGCCAACATATCGGGCGTATCCGTGGGAAGAGGGTAACAGCTCATCGCCAAATTACTGAGGATGGAGCGACGCTCTGTGCCGTAAATGTCATTTTTGAGGTGATCTTTGCGCAATGCCTTCATGATGCGCGCCACACGCTCTGTCCCTTTGAGCACGAGAACGTGGCGGCACTGATGAAACGCCTCAGTAGCTTCTGTGGGAGCATTGCGACGTTGCATCTCCAGCTCAAAGAGTTGGTTGACATATCGATCGACTAAATCTCGGGTGTTTTGGCTATAACACATCGAATCGACCTCGTCTCTTGCATATTTCTCCAGTTCTTCCACACTTTTCAAACTCAGTGCTCCCCAGCGATGGTCATAGGCCAGATCCATCATCTCTCGCAAGCCGCGGAATTTCCCATATTCCATCTGCGTATACAGCTGGTCTTCGTTGATGGTTCCATGCGCAAGCAGCTGAAGCAGGACAGCCGTCGAAAGATAATAGACATCTTCCCAGTTCTCTTGGCGAGCAGCTTCGCCCCATCTGTGGTAGAACGCAAGAAACATCGGAGCTACGCGATCAAACTCACCCTGCATGTTCGATTCGCACACAGGGAGGGCGTAGTCCAATGGGAATCCTCCAGAGATAGGATAGATTGCATCATCGCGAAACCCACGGGGTTCCTTGTAAGTCTCTTGTGCGGCGTACCAATAACACAGTTGGCAGAGGGTGTAAGCATGGGAGAATACCAACTCAGGTCGACGTTTCTCCACCATGCGTTGGAGAGCAGTGACCAAACTATCGAACTTCCAGAAATGAGTCCACGGCTTTCGCCCGCCGTTATCGCCATAAGGATACCCCTCTAAAGTCAAGGACACCGCATCTGTTCCATTAAAGTACCTGAGATAACTCATCATCAAATCAAGAGCTAAGACTTTTTCGTCGGTGATGTCGTATCGTTCGATCCAACCTTTCCAGAGTTCCGGGTAAGGGAACTGATCTACCTCATCGGCCCACATAAAACCGCCGTCATAGAGACATAGCGTTTCTCCACTTTCGTCTTGGTAGGTGAGTTCCTTGTTATCCTCAAGGATTTGGGCAAAATCGTCATAGATAGCTTTGACCTCTTTTTCTGTGAAGGGGAAGAGTTTGGACAAATCTAGTTTGGATTTGCTGCTTTCCCTGGAGAAGATTCGAGCAAGCAAAGACTTTTTCTTGGAATCTATGGACACCCACTGCGAAACAGGGCTTGCGGCGAAACGTTCTGCGTCAGCAAATGGATTTTCAAAGGGAAGTTGGGGCAGCTCGGTGGGAGTGAACAAGCCGAAACGTAGTTGACTGTCGCCAGCATCTCCAACTTGCGCTGCTTTAGCTCCACTGTCAGCAGCACCGTCCTCAGAGATTTTCTTCTCTGACTCAGTCACTTCGCCAAACTTCTCGCGCAAAATGGCACTGCCCTCACGGAGTTCCACCAGACAATCGACTATATAGTCGCCATTCGTACCCTGCAATCGCTCATAAGCTCCCACCAAAATGTCATCGGGCTGCGTGAGCAGCAACTGCACTGCGCGTTGGCGCGTGGTGGAAACCTTAGATTTGAATTTGGCATCAAGGAGTTGTATTTCCTTATCTGTGAATTGTTCGCGCAAGAACGCCTCGCGGAAGACGAGAAACAGGGCATCGTTCTCAAAAGCCAAAGCATTGCGCAAGAGAAAACCTCGACGCGCCTCGGGAGATCCCATAGGAAGCACGTAGGAAAAGAAGAAATCACTGTATCCATCTTTGTCCCTATTGTAATAATAGGAGGAGAAGATATTGACTTTCAATGAGGGAATCTTCTGCGCAAGGAATTTATCCACAGCAGCTTGCGTGTGGAGGAGCAGAGAGATCGTATATAAGACATTGATAACGCTTTCGCGCGTGAAAGAAATGCAGAACCACTCGAAGCCCGGATGGACCACTTTGTTCTCCGCTTTAAGTGTTGGCAGCCAATCTAAAATTGTTTGGTGTAACACCTCCATTTTTTTTCGAGTGTGCCTGCTGAGTACTATCGGTTTTCTCGTTTTAACGAATTTGTCCAATATGCCTGTTTCTCTCAACTCATTGATGATGTAGGCTCGAAAAGTGGGTTCTTCTAATCGGAGAATAAATATATCGAGATGCAAAAAGTCTATATAGCGCCTATCTTCCAGATTGACACGATTTAAATACCACAAGGCAGCCACAGAGACCTGCGAGGGTTTGTCAATAGTCAGCAGCGCTTCCGCCTCGTCAAATGCCACTTGCGCATCGACACAGCCCGCCGTATAGAGCGCTATATAGACAAGTAGCGGATTATCTCCTGCATAAGCAGTGGCGCGTTCTTCGGGATGCTCGAGATATCGGCGAATGGCGTGGAAGAGGGTCGCAATGTCCTTATCTTCAACCTTTTCGTAGCCGAGTCCACACCAAGTTTGCACCGCACGACGTACGGAGCTATAGCGCAAAAGTCCCTCTTCGTCGACGACTTTTAGGAGTTTGAGGTAGAAATCCATGTTGTAGGAATCACCACTCTCCAGGATTACTTGTCGCAATCCCTCTTGCAACTTAGCCGCTTTCAGCAGATCGATCAGCGCATCGTGGAGTGCTTCGTTGTCAGTGCGCTCAACCGCACAGATCAATTCTCGCGATAAGATGCCCACATTGTTTTCTGCAACGAAAACTTCCTTGGTGGCTGTAATGACGTCGGCATTTCCTTGCCGTATGGCCGCTGCGATGAACGCACTGTAACTGACATAATAGAACTCCTGTAGGCGCATTGTGTGCCGATTGCGCACAAGATCATCTAAACTTGCCCCGTGCAGGGCAATCAACAAGGCCGCCACCACATATTCCCTCACACAAGAATCCGACAGTTTACCGGAATTCCACAAGCGGAAACGATAGAGGCCGCGCATCTCGCTCTTCGTCTCACGATAGTCCAGGAGATACGACAGGATTTCACTGAGCCACGAAGGCAAAAGATGGGGGAGATGATAGCCTGATCGGAGGAGTTGCGAGTGTTCCAAAGAATACATGGGCAGTTTTTCCAAAGCATCGTGGAGCTCCCAAGGAGGAAGATTCGACAAATCCTTGGATTCTGCCGCGGCATACAGCACTTTTTCGACCTCATTCAAGGAGTTGACATCGATTCGCGCCAAATAATCCCGTTTAAATTGTTCTGTTTGTTCCGGAGTACGCATGATATAAAAATGAGGGACCGGCCACTGAGCGCCGGATATTGGAAATGGGACGTTAGAAATCAAAAAGTCTCTTGAGAAGCGAGCACACCAAGAGCTTTTGTCCCGCTCACCACAGCAGGCCAGCGAGGAAGGTGAGGCGGAGAAATACAACTTCACTACCCTCTTTCAGGGAGAGTGCGGCATCGAGTTCGGTCACTTCTTCCTCATCGACGAAGATGCGCACCAAACCATCGGCAAAGGCCTGAAGCATCACTTGAAGGGCACGATCCGGCGTGTCGTTGTTTCACCATAACGGCTGGCGAATTTCACGCGCCCCTCCTCAGATTGGGCTGCAATTTCTTCCTCCGTGAGCGGAAGATCACCGACCACAGTTTGCGCTTCGCGAAGACCATGAAGGGTAAACACGGTGAGCAACTGTCGCAGCGTGCTTGGAGCTTCATCCAGAGTAAAAGGATGTCGCCCCAATTCTTTACGATTTCCGATGCGTTTGCGGATAAAATAGATGTTCATAAACTAAAACAACATTCAGATGTATTACTTCCCGGCACGAGTTAAGCTGTTGTGGAGCAGAATTGAAAGCCCTCATAGACATTGAGTCCGGTTCTAAATCTTATAAAGTTCTGAGTGACTGAGAAAGTACTTAAGACAATTGTTTGCGTCACAACTTCCACCGACCTTCTTATACAGTCATGCAAATAATCAAAAATATCTCACCTGACAAAGGTAGCAATTAAAACGAGAACCTCACGGTTCTTTCACCGGGAATTTATCAGGTTCACCTGACATTAGAACTGAAATCCATAAAAAAAACGCACAACTTCCTCAAAAAACAAGGGAGTTTTTACGCAAAACAAGAGAAGAATCGAAAGAAAGTCCCCTTGTTTTTCATCCTACACTTCGTCACAGAGAAGAATACCCACATTCATTCAAAAAAACGAAACTACTCAAAACAAAAAAACACTTCGGTCTGCGACTGACGCCCCACTTCCCACCCTATTTCCCACCGCTCTGCGGTGTCTCGACAGCACAAGTCGTTTGGCTTTTTCCCGATGACGCGGCGCAAACGATCTTTGACTTACCGAAAACTATGATGCCCATTTCCGATTTATCGGGCACAAACCGACACACCGATTCGCAAAGTGTGCAACCTTGGTCGTTTCCTTTCATTTCCACCACATTGTGCGCCAAGTGTTCCAAAAGAAATTCGTATTTTTGCCCCAAATTGAATATACGTTTTTCTCCCTTCAGCAAAGGCCTGCGCCGTCGTTTTAGCACACTGCGCGACCGGGCGCGAAGGGCGAACCAAGACACACTACGACAGTATGAATATCCTCGAACTCAGCGAACAAGAGATTGCACGCCGCAACTCCCTTTCTGAACTTCGCGCGCTGGGCATTGATCCCTACCCCGCGGCCGAATATCCCACCAACGCGTTCAGCGACGAAATTATTGCCAACTTTAAGGACGACGACGCGCCCCGCGAGGTGTGCATCGCCGGCCGTATGATGGGACGCCGCGTCATGGGCAAGGCTTCGTTCCTCGAACTGCTCGACTCTCGCGGCCGCATTCAGGTCTACATCACCCGCGACGACATCTGCCCCGAAGAGGACAAGACGCTCTACAACAGCGTGGTGAAAAAGCTCCTCGACCTCGGCGACTTCGTGGGCGTGAAGGGCTTTGTGTTCCGCACGAAGACCGGCGAAATCTCGGTACACGCTCGCGAAATCACCGTGTTGGCCAAGAGCCTCAAGCCGCTTCCCACCCCCAAGGAAAAGGACGGCGTGGTCTACGACGCCTTTGAGGATCCCGAACTGCGCTACCGCCGTCGTTACGTCGATCTGATCGTCAATCCGCAGGTGAAGGACACGTTCTACAAGCGTGCCAAGGCCGTCAGCACTCTCCGCGCCATCCTCGACGAGGCGGGCTACACGGAAGTGGAAACTCCCACGCTCCAAAACATCCCCGGCGGTGCTTCGGCACGCCCGTTCGTGACGCACTTCAATGCGCTCAACCAACAGATGTACTGCCGCATTGCCACGGAACTCTACCTCAAGCGCTTGATCGTGGGCGGCTTCGAAGGCGTGTACGAAATCGGCAAGAACTTCCGCAACGAGGGCATGGACCGCACGCACAACCCCGAGTTCACCTGCATGGAACTCTATGTGCAGTACAAGGACTACAACTGGATGATGGAATTCACCGAACAGATGCTCGAACGCATCTGCATCGCCGTGAACGGCAAGCCCGAGACGGTGGTAGACGGCAAGACCATCAGCTTCAAAGCCCCCTATCGCCGCCTGCCCATCCTCGACGCCATCAAGGAAGAAACGGGCTACGACCTCTCGGAAATGTCGGAAGCCGAAATCCGCAACGTGGCCACGAAGTTGGGCATCGAAGTGGACGAGAGCATGGGTAAGGGCAAGTTGATCGACGAAATTTTCGGCGAAACGTGCGAAGGTAAGTTCATCCAGCCCACTTTCATCACCGACTATCCCGTGGAAATGTCGCCGCTGACGAAGATGCACCGCAGCAAACCCGGTCTGACCGAGCGTTTCGAGTTGATGGTCAACGGCAAGGAATTGGCCAACGCCTACTCTGAGCTCAACGATCCCATCGACCAAGAAGAGCGTTTCGTGGATCAGATGCGTTTGGCCGACAAGGGCGACGACGAAGCGATGATCATCGACCAAGACTTCCTCCGCGCGCTCCAATACGGTATGCCCCCCACCTCGGGCATCGGCATCGGCATCGACCGCCTCGTGATGTTGCTCACCGGCCAAACGGCCATTCAGGAAGTGCTCTTCTTCCCGCAGATGAAGCCCGAGAAACTTCCCGCCAAGGACAAGGCCGAAGCCTATGTGCCCTACGGCATTCCCACCGATTTGGTGCCCGTGCTCCAAAGTGGGTTACTACTTGGTGCAAGATCTCCGCGGCGCCAACCCGCAGAAGGTGCAACAACAGATCGGCGAGGTGCTCAAGAAGTACCAGCTCGATCTGGCGAAACCCTCAGTGGCCGACATTGCCGCTTGGGTGGAAGCCCTCGGCGAATAAGCCCACCAACGACACAGCATGCGGGGTGTCCGTCGTCGGGCACCCCCATTTTCTCATCGTTCAAACTCCGTCCTATGCCCGGTTTTAGTTCCTTTTTCGGATTCGGCGGATCCAACAACGAGCAGCGCGCCTCGGGAGGTTTCCCGGGGAAGATTGCCATCATCGGCAGCGGTTCGTGGGCAACGGCTGTTGCCAAAATCATGCTCGAAAGCGTACCGGAGATTTGGTGGTACGTGCGCCGCGACGAAACGATCGAAGAGTTTCGCCGCTACGAACACAACCCCACCTACCTCACCACGGTGCGTTTCCCCATGGATCGCATCCACTTCACCTCGGACATCAACGAAGTGGCTCGCGAGGCCGACACGCTCATTTTCGTCACTCCCTCACCCTACCTCAAAGCGCAACTCAAGCGGCTCAAGGTGAAGCTCCACGACAAAGTGATCATGACGGCCATCAAAGGCATCGTGCCCGACGAGAACGTGGTGTGCACGGAATATTTCCGCACGGCGTTCGGCGTGCCCGAAGACAACCTGATGGTGCTGGGCGGGCCGAGCCACGCCGAGGAGGTGGCGCTCGACCGCCTGACCTACCTCACCGTGGGGTGCAATAATATAGAACGCGCGCGCGTAATGGCCGATGTGGTGGCAAACCACTATGTGAAGACCACCGTTTCGGCCGATGTGATCGGCATCGAATATGCCGCGGTGCTCAAAAACGTCTATGCCATCGCCGCGGGCATCTGCTCGGGACTGCAATACGGCGACAACTTCCTCTCGGTGCTCCTCTCAAGTGCCGTGCAGGAAATGAACCGTTTCCTCAGTGCCGTTTATCCTTTGGAACGCAATGTCTACGACAGCGCCTACCTCGGCGACTTGCTCGTGACGAGTTATTCCAACTTCTCGCGCAATCGCGTCTTCGGTCAGATGATCGGTCGCGGCTACAGCGTGAAGAGCGCGCAGATGGAAATGGAAATGATCGCCGAAGGCTACTACGGCGTGCGGTGCATGAAGTTTATCAACCGCCGCTACCACGTGAACATGCCCATTCTCGACGCGGTCTACAACATTCTCTACGAACGCGTCGCGCCCACCCTCGAAATCAAGTTGCTCACCGACTCGCTCCGCTGATTGCTGCCCGATCGGCGCCCCCAACTCCACACACAGACACAACAACAAAACATGGCTTTCAACATTCCCAAAAGCGATAAACCGCGCGTTGTCATTGTCGGCGGCGGTTTCGGCGGACTCAAACTGGCCAACCGCCTCAAAGGCTCCGGTTTTCAGGTCGTGCTCGTCGACCGCAACAACTACCATCAGTTCCCCCCGCTCATCTACCAAGTAGCCTCGGCGGGCATTGAGCCGAGTAGCATCGCTTTCCCCTTCCGCAAGATCTTTCAACGTCGCGAAGATTTTTACTTCCGCCTCGCCGAGGTGCGCAGCGTCTTCCCCGAACAGAAGATTCTGCAAACCTCCATCGGTAAGGTGCATTACGACTATCTCGTCTTCGCCGCCGGCACTACCACCAACTTCTTCGGCAATAAAAACGTGGCCGAAAACGCCATCCCGATGAAGAACGTGAGCGAAGCCATGGGCTTGCGCAACGCGCTGCTCGAAAACTTCGAACGCGCCCTCACCTGCTCGTCTGAAACCGAGCGTCAGGAACTGCTCAACGTCGTGATCGTGGGCGGTGGCGCCACCGGCGTGGAAGTGGCGGGTGCACTGTCGGAAATGAAAAACTACGTCCTGCCGAAAGACTATCCCGACATGTCCGCCAGCTTGATGAACATCTATCTCATCGAAGCCGGCCCGCGCCTGTTGGGTGCAATGAGCCAAGAGACTTCAGAGCAAGTGAAGAAGTTCTTGCAGCGCATGGGCGTCAACGTGCTCCTGAACAAGATGGTGACCGACTACACCGACCACCGCGTGCAGCTCAAAGACGGCACGCAAATCCCCACCCGCACCTTCATTTGGGTGAGCGGTGTGGCGGCCGAGAGCGTCGGCAACCTCCCGGAAGCGCATATTGGGCGCGGCGGTCGCATCATCGTTGACAAATATAACCGCGTCGAAGGGCTCGACGGCGTCTACGCCATCGGTGACCAGTGCATCATGCCCGAAGGCGACCCCAAATGGCCGGGTGGTCACCCGCAGTTGGCGCAAGTGGCCATTCAGCAAGGACAACTCCTCGCGCGCAACCTCAAAGCGACCCTTAAAGGTAAACCGCTCAAAGGTTTCCGCTACAAGAACCTCGGCACGATGGCCACCGTGGGGCGCAACCGCGCAGTGGCCGAGTTCAGTTCGATGAAGATGGCCGGTTTCTTCGCGTGGCTCATGTGGCTCATCGTCCACCTGCGCAGCATCCTCGGCATCCGCAACAAGACGGTCGTGCTCTTCAACTGGATTTGGAATTATTTCTCCTACGCCCAGTCACTACGTCTCATCGTCTACGCCCGCAAGGCAAAAGAAGTCATCGACCGACAGGCGCGTTTGGCCTCTCAACACTGGGGACGCGACCTGCAAAGCGAAGGAATCGACGCCGAAGAGCGCGCCGAAGCGGCTCAATCCTCCCCTTCTCCGTCAACGCCCGCCCCGCAAGGCTGAAACGCTGCGCGCGGCAGCGACAATCTCCACTCCCTATGGCTCAACTCTCCTCCTCCATTCCTCACCGCGCCCTCGTGGTGCTCAGCGGCGGACAGGATTCCACCACTTGCCTCTTTTGGGCGCTCAAACACTTCGACGAAGTCCACGCACTGGGCTTCACCTACGGACAGAAACACACCCACGAGGTGGAAATCGCCAAAGCGATCTGCGCCGAACAACAGGTGACTTATGAAGTGATGGACGTGCCCCTCCTCGGACAACTCGGCAGTAATTCGCTCACCGATACCACCTTGGAGATGGACACCGACAAACCCGCCGACGGCCCGCCCAACACTTTCGTGCCGGGTCGCAACCTCTTCTTCCTCAGCATTGCCGCCGTCTACGCTCGCGAGCGCGGCATCTTCGATCTCGTCACGGGAGTTGGCCAAACGGACTTCTCCGGCTATCCCGACTGCCGCGACAACTTCATCAAGAGCCTCAACGTCACGCTCAACCTCGCCATGGACGAGCAGTTTCGCCTGCACACGCCGCTCATGTGGCTCGACAAAGCCGAAACGTGGGGCATGGCCGATCAGTTAGGCGTGCTCGATCTCATCCGCACACGCACGCTCACTTGCTACAACGGCGTGGTGGGCGACGGCTGCGGCCACTGTCCGGCCTGCAAACTGCGCCGCGAAGGGCTCGAAACCTATTTGAAATCCAAAGTTTAATCTCCTTCTCTCTCGATTATGTCTCAACGCGAAACTGAAGGTTTGCAACATCTGGGCAGCCAAGGTACTCAATATCCCGACGACTACGCACCCGAAGTGCTCGAAACCTTCATCAACAAGCACCCCGACAACGACTATTGGGTACGCTTCAACTGCCCGGAGTTCACTTCGCTCTGCCCCATCACCGGACAACCCGACTTTGCCGAGATTCGCATCTCCTACATCCCGGGCGAACGCATGGTGGAGAGCAAGAGTCTGAAACTCTATCTCTTCTCGTTCCGCAATCACGGTGATTTCCACGAAGATTGCGTCAATGTCATCATGAAAGACCTCGTTCGCCTCATGGAACCCAAATACATCGAGGTCACCGGTCTGTTCACTCCCCGCGGCGGCATCAGCATCTTCCCCTACGCCAACTACGGACGCCCCGGTACGAAGTTCGAAGCCCTCGCCGACGAACGTCTTCGCCGCCACGACATGTAAAAAACGCTCTCTGTCATGAACAATTTCCGCAACGTCCTACAAAAGATCTGGAGCTATCGCTTTCCGGCTCTCCTGATTTACTTCTTTGTGATGGCCGGTTTCTTCGGCGAATACAATTTCTACGAGTATTGGTCGCTGAAGCGCCAGAATATGGAGTATGCCGAGCGCGTGGCACAGTACCACAAGGAGTATGAACACGACACGCGCGAACTGCGCATGCTCGAAACCTCTGCCGCAGCGGTCGAAAAGGTGGCGCGCGTGAACTTGCTCATGAAAAACGAGAACGAAGACGTCTACGTTGTCGTCGAAGAATGACACACAACTACATTGGCGGTGTGAAGTCGTCCCTCGGTGTTCGACTTCGCACCGCTTTTTCTCCATTCCTTTCCCCTTTCTCCATTCGTCCCCCCGGATCTCACTGCTCATGAAGCCTCTTTCTCATCTGCAATCCCTTGCTTTCACGCTCGGCGGTCTCCTTTTGCTCGCCGGTGCCCTCCTTCCCATGGTGCCCACGCTGTCGCACTACGGTCCTTATGCCTTCAGCGCCGGTGCCCTCCTCTTCGGCACCCTGCAACTGGTGCAGCGCTACGACGGACGCAACGTCACCGTGCGTCGCTTGCGCCGTCAACAGATGCTCGGCGCCCTCCTGCTCATGATTTCGGCTTGCCTGATGCTCGCCGCCGAGTCACGCCTGCTGCCTCTCCGCGGAGGCGAATGGAAGATCACGCTGGCCGTGGCCGCTGTGCTCGAACTCTACACCGCTTTTCGCCTACCTGCTGAATTGGAAAAGGAAGACAACAACTAACGACGCCTCCTTTTCCCCTAAGCGCCGCATTGTCCTGCTCGACAATGCGGCGCTTGCTTTTTATACGGCACTGCCGGCCGTCGGGAGTCTCGGGCGCGGCAACAGTTTCTCGTCGTTTCGGTTCGTTCCCCCAAGGACGAGAAGGAAGGAAGCGTTCCCCCCTTTACGCTGATCGCTTTTCTCCCACCCTGCCCTCGACTTAAGGGCAAGTTGCGTCTGTTCTTCAACGCAAACATCCCCCGCTTTCCTTAGAAAAACGAGGGATGCCTATCAAGTAGTGTGTACTCTCAGTGCTACTGACTGCTTAGAAATTGTAGTAGAAGCCAAGGTTCACGTCCGTAGTGCTGAAGCGGTAGCCGTATCGCTCTACTTCGTCGCGCTTGCTGTAACCGAGTTCACCGAAGCTGGCCACGAAGTTCCAGTTGCGGTTGAGATCTACCGAGATACCGGGGCGTACGCCAACCGACCAACCGAATTTGCTGCCGGACTGTGCTTCAGACGAAGCCCAGTTGAAGCCGAGTGCACCATCGAAGATGAAGCTAACGGCGCCCACATGGCAAGCCGTGTAACGGAGGTAGGGGTTGAATTCGAAAACCGACGTGTTGTTCTTGTCACCCTTGGGGTCGTACAACGAGTAGTTGATCGAAGTACCGAGCGCGAAGTCCTTGTTGAGCTTGTAACCGATTTCGGGAGCGAGCGTAACTTCCGTTTTCACGTCTTTCGTGCTCCAAAGACCGAGCTTACCACCGAGGTATACTTGTGCATCAGCTGCGAGCGTGCCGCCAACGAGGGCGAGTGCGAGTACGATTTTCTTCATTGTCGTAATCTTTTAAGTGTTTGTGGATAGAACCGCTTCAGTTTCTCCTCATCTGTCGTTAACGAGAAAAGTAAAACTTTCAATTAGCGATTCGTTTACGAGGACGAAAATAGGCAGTTTGTGGTTCGCCCGCAAAAATCGAAAGACTTTTTACGCCACAAACAAGGTTTTTTTCAGACATTATGGCAACGGATCTTGGCAAATCGGCCATTTCGCACAGTCAGAAACGGCAACATCGCACACTTCAAGTCAACTTGCAGTGTGCGATGTCGCAGATGAATAGCGCCAAGCGCGAATGCCGCAGAGGATTTTCGGCGATCAGAAGATGAACTTCACCACATCATTGAAGATGCCCAAGGCCATCAACGCCAACACGAAGTAGAAACCCACCGTGTTCACGCGTTCGATCACTTTGTCGGAGAATCTGCGGCGCGTGATCATTTCGAGCAACGTAATAAAGATGTATCCGCCGTCGAGCATGGGGATGGGCAGGAAGTTCATGAAGGCCAGCATCAGCGAGATGAAGGCGGTGAGCTGCCAGAAGGCCGCCCAGTTCCACGCAGCGGGGAAAAGGCTGCCGATGGTGCCGAACGATCCCACGCTCTTCATGCCCTCCGAAGAGAAGATGTAGCGCAAATCGCTCACATAGCCCGAAAGCACCTTCCAGCCGTGGGCGGCGCCGGCCGGGAAACAGCTCGCCAAATCATAATGTATCGTGTCGGCGCGGTAGTCCATCAGCACATTGTGCTTAAAGACGCCGAGTTTTCCCTCGGGGGTGAGGGAGAAGCGGAGCGTGTCGGCCGTCGTGGCGCCGCGGTGCTTCACCACGAGCGTCGTGGCCAACCATTTCGGGTCGATCTTGCCCTGTGCCGCCGTGATACGGTCTTGCACCACACCGAGGTGCTCATCGATTTGGTTCCAAGTCGTCACCGCTTTGCCGTTAATGGCCACAATGCTGTCGCCGGGGCGCACTCCCGCTTTTGCCGCGGGACTGCCGGTCATGGCCGAGTCCACAATCGAAGGCAAAGTCAAAGCAACGAAGGGCGGTTGCTCCTTGAGCATCTTGAGCAAATCCACACGGCCGTCGACATTCACCGTGGTCGGGCGACCATCGCGCAACACATGGATGACTTTCGCCTTGCCCAGATCGCGCAACAGCTGCGCGTTGTCCAAATAAGTGTAGGTTTTGTCGTCGGCGCCCACAATCAGGTCACCGTCGCGGAAACCCATTTCCTTCGCCGTGGAATTGAAAGAGTAACCATGCTGCACGGCCGTCACCGGCGTGCGCTGTTCGCCCCACGTCAAGAGGATCATGGCATAAATAAAGAGCGCCACCAAGAAATTGACCAACACACCGCCCACCATGACGAGCAAGCGCTGCCAAGCCGGCTTGTTTTTGAAGAGTTGGTCGGCCGGCACCTCGGCTTCTTCGCGCTTCACCGCCTCGGCATCGGTGCTTTCGTCCACCATGCCCGCGATTTCCACATAACCGCCGAAGGGCAACCAACCGATGGCGAACTTTGTGCCGCCCCATGTGCCGAGGGGCAACGCCATGCGCTTACCGCCCTTCCAAAAATCGAAAAACAGACAAAAGCGGTGCACGCGAATGCCGAAGAGTTTCGCAAAGAAGAAGTGTCCGCCCTCATGCAGAATGACGAGCAGCGAAATGCTGAGCACCAATTGGAGAGCTTTGATCAAAAATGTTTCCATCTAAAAAGAACTTGCTGGGGAGAATTGAATTTAATGATTGAGGTAATCGGCCACCAATCGACGCACCTCGGCGTCGGAGGCGAGGTAGTCGTCGAGCGAAGCGCGAGAACAGCGCGTGGCGTCGGCCATGGCGCGACGAATCAAGCGCGGGATGTCGAGAAAACCGATAGCATCGCGTCGGAACGCCGCGTTGGCCACTTCATTGGCCGCGTTCACCACACAAGGCAGGTTGCCACCGGCTTCGATGGCCTCGTAGGCGATGCGCAGACAGTCGAATTTGTCAAAATCGGGGCGCTCGAACGTGAGACGGCCGAGGGCGGCCAGATCCAAACGCTCACCGCTGAGCGACAAACGGCGCGGGAACGACAAGGCATATTGGATGGGCAGGCGCATATCAGGCACGCCGAGCTGCGCTTTCACGCCCCCGTCGGCCAGTTGCACCGCGCTGTGCACGATGCTCTCGGGATGTACCAACACTTCGATGCGCTCCGGTTCGATGCCGAAGAGCCATTTGGCTTCGATCATCTCAAACCCCTTGTTCATCATCGTGGCACTGTCGATCGTGATCTTGGCGCCCATCTCCCAGTTGGGGTGTTTCAAGGCGCGCCCCGCAGTGACGCCGGCCAACTCTTCGATCGGCGTCGTGCGGAAGGGACCTCCCGACGCCGTGAGGAGGATTTTGTCGATGGCATTGCCGTCTTCGCCCACCAAGCACTGGAAATCGCGCTGTGTTCGCTGTCCACGGGCAGAATCGGCGCGCGGTGTTTCACGGCGAGTTCCGTAATGAGTTCGCCCGCCACAACGAGCGTTTCCTTATTGGCCAGTGCGATGGTTTTGCCGGCTTCGATGGCCGCCACCGTGGGGCGGAGTCCGGCGAAACCCACCATGGCCGTCACCACCACGTCCACTTCGGGCAGTCGGGCGACGTCGCAAATGGCTTCCGCGCCCGTCCACACCTTAATGGGCAGGTCGGCCAGCGCCTCGCGCACCGTTTCGTAGCGCGACTCGTCGGCAATGACCACCGCTTCGGGGCGAAATTCGCGCGCTTGCGCAATGAGCAATTCGGCGTTGTGCCCCGCCGTGAGGGCATAGGCCTCGTATTCGCCGGCGTGCTCGCGCACCACATCGAGGGTTTGCGTACCGATCGAGCCGGTCGAACCGAGTATGGCAATTCGTTTCATAGTCGGGGCATTCAGTCGTTGAGATCGATCAAGCCTTCGGGCACGTCAAGCACCAGATAGCGCTCGCGCAGATCGTAGTCCACCACAAAGTCGTCATGCAGCGGCAGGAGCACGTCCTCTCCGCCCTCCACTTCTACCGTGAGGAGCGTGTTGGCCGTCGCGGTTTCGACGTGCTTCACGATGCCGAGTTCGAGGGTCGGCACACCGCTTTCGCTCGTTTCGTCCCCTTCCTCGGCCGCTTCGGCCAAAGCCTGACGATCGATGAGGAGAAGGCGGAACCCCGTGAAGGCGCGGAGCGACGAAATCGTCTCTTCGTCCTCGGCCGGGCGGGCATCGAGGGGATAGTAGACCGTATGTCCCACGAGTTCGCGCGCAGCGGTGTCGCTGTCGATACCGTCGAGCGTGAACAAGGCCGATTCGCTCCCTTTGAAACGATAGTCTTCGAGGAAGAACGGCACATACAGCCCGTCAATTTTGAGGAACACATAGTCGGCTTCACCGCGGTCGAAGACATCGTCGGTGAAATGCACTTCGATTTCGCCGTGGATGCCGTGCGTGCGGGTGAATCGCCCGATGGCGAAAACGTCGGAGTCTAAAATCATGGAAGGAAAAAGGAGAATCCTGTTGGTTTATTCGAGGCGCGTGATGCAAGCCCCGAGTGCGTTGAGACGATCTTCGATGTGTTCGTAGCCACGGTCGATCTGCCCCACGTTGTCGATGCGGCTCGTTCCGTCGGCACTGAGCGCGGCGATGAGCAACGCAATGCCGGCGCGGATGTCGGGGCTGGCCATGCGACGCGCTTTCAACTGCAGATTGAAGTCGTGGCCGACGACTACGGCGCGATGCGGGTCGCACAAGATGATCTGCGCGCCCATGTCGATGAGTTTGTCGACGAAGAAGAGGCGGCTTTCAAACATCTTTTGGTGGAAAAGCACGCTCCCCTTGGCCTGCGTGGCCACGACGAGCAGAATCGAAAGGAGGTCGGGAGTGAGACCCGGCCAGGGCGCGTCGGCCAGCGTCATGAACGAGCCGTCGATGAACGACTCAATCTCATAATGTTGCGGGCCGGGGATGTAGAGGTCGTCGTCGCGCTCCTCCACCGTCACGCCGAGTCGGCGGAAGGCATCGGGAATGATGCCCAAGTCGCGGCGCGACACGTTTTTAATGGTGATGCCGTCACCCACCATCGCACCGATGCCGATGAACGAGCCGATCTCGATCATATCGGGCAGAATGCGGTGTTCGGCGCCGTGGAGTTGGGGCGTGCCCACCACCGTAAGTCGGTTGGAGGCGATGCCCGAGATGTTGGCGCCCATGCGGTTGAGCAAGTGGCAGAGCTGTTGGAGGTAGGGTTCGCAGGCGGCGTTGTAGATGGTGGTCGTGCCTTCGGCCAACACAGCGGCCATCAAGATATTGGCCGTGCCGGTCACCGAGGCTTCGTCGAGCAACATGTAGGCGCCATGCAGTTTTTCGGCTTCGATCTCGAAAAAGTTCGTTGTCGTTGTCCACACGGAAGTGCGCACCGAGCTTTTGCAAACCATAGAAATGCGTGTCGAGTCGGCGTCGGCCGATCTTGTCGCCGCCGGGTTTGCTGATCAGTGCGCGTCCGAAGCGAGCCACGAGCGGGCCGATGGTGAGAATCGAACCGCGCAACGACGAACAGCGCGCCAGATACTCGTCGGTGCGCAGATAGTCCAAGTCGATGTTGTCGGCGCGGAAAGTGATATCACCCGGCGCATTGCGGCGCACATACACGCCGATGTCTTGCAGCAGACGAATGAGGTTGTTCACGTCGACAATGTCGGGCACATTCGTCAGACGCACTTCTTGGTCGGTGAGCAGCGTGGCGCAAATCACTTGCAACGCTTCGTTCTTCGCGCCCTGCGGGGTGATTTCGCCCCGGAGTCGGCGATTGCCTTCGATGAGAAAAGAGGCCATGTCGTGAAAGGGTTAAGAGGGGGAGAAATCAAGAAGTCTGCAACGCGCGCAAGACCTCGGCGGTCGAGATGCGCCCTTCGGTGCAGAAATCAATGTCTTTGGCAAGTCGCTCGGCTTCGACCGCACCGCCCCGCACTTCGGCCAGATTGCGCTGCATGCGGGCAGCCAATCGGCGCAACAGGCGCGCGCGTTCTTCGGTGTCGGTCTCTTCGACGAGACGATCCATCCACGTTTGGAGCAAATGGCCGTAGTGGCGAAAGCGCAAACGGTGGGCGGGATAGGGCAAACGCTCGGCTCGCTGTTCGGTCGACGCGCGCTCCACCTCCACCGGCCAGTCGATGTCGAGGGCATAGTCGGTGAGTTGGGCGAGGTGGTGCCACAATTTTTCGTTCACCTCCTGCGAGTCGGCAGGCTGACGGCTGACAATGCGCATGGTCTCCACGATGCGCGCCGCATAGGCCGTGCGCTCGGCACGGTCGGTGAGGGTGAGCGCGTGCTCCACCATGAGTTGCACCTCACGGCCGTAGGCTTTCATGCGCACGGGCGCTTTTTGCGTGTTGTATTGCATGGGGCGGGCGGCGCTCAAAAGAGCTTTTTGGGCAGAGAGGTTTGAAATTCTTTGAGATAGAAGGGCTCAAAATAGGCCGTGTCGACAAAATCGCCGTCGAGGAAGGCGCGTTCGGCCAGCGGCGCCATGTGGCGGGCGAGCGGATGCACGTTGTCGACAAAGCGCGCGTTGGGGTGATCGATCACCGCCTTGCATTTTTCGGCGCCGTCGCCCATGAAATACACGGGCGCGCGGTCGAGCCACTCGCGATAGGTGTCGGCCGTGACGATATCGGCCCCCACTTCGCGCAGGGATTTCAGCGCGCGATCGTAGACCGCGGCGTAGACTTCCATGCGGCGCGCGTCGATCATGGGCACCAAGAGGGCGTTGTCGGGCATCTCATCGTCGTAGAGGAGCGGCCCGACGGTGATAAGTTTGAGCGTCGGTACGGCAATAAGGGGCACATTGCGGGCATAGGCCACGCCCTTGGCCGTGGAAAGGCCGATGCGCAGGCCGGTGTAGCTGCCCGGCCCACTCGACACCGCAACGGCATCGAGGGGAATGGCGTGGCTCTCGGCAAAACTCAGGGCTTCGTCGACGAAAGGTGCCAGGGCGGTGGCATGAGAGGGGCCTTCGAGGGTTTGTTTTTCGAAAATCACCTGCGAATCTTCCGACACAGCGACGGAACAAACGGCGGTGGAGGTTTCTATGTGGAGAATGCAAGACATGGCAGTGGGATTTTTTCTACGTCTGAGGCTCCACCTGTGGGCACAGGCAGAGCCGAACGTGTTCTTTACAAGCTGCGAATTTAAGGCTTTTCGGCTGATACACAAAGTTTCCGTGCCGAAAAGCGCACCACCCTCCTTATATATGGGCTCGCCGATGCACCCCCATGCGCGAAAGCATCGCCGCGCACCCCCACTTCGCCCTTCGACCGGGGGCTTTTCGCCCCGAAGGGCGCAGGGGGCGCTCCCTTCCGCCCGAGGGACAGAAAAAAGCAGTGGACTTTGGTCGAAAACCCCACTGTTTTCGGCCAAAAACAGCCAACTTTTTCCGCTGCGTCCACCACTTTTGCACCGACCGCGCCGCGTTTGGGCGCGAAAAAGCGCACAGCGGAGCAAAAAAAAGTGATATCGCTCCATCTTCTCTCCCTAAAATCGGGGAAAGTCGCGCCCCGCGAAAGGCAAATCTGAAAAAGAAAAACTCCGGCAAAAAAACGAGTTTTTTTGTTCCTTTCACGAAAGAGATTGTTCGTTTTCACGGCATCAAACAGAAATAAACGCAGAAAAGCGGGCACACGTCCGAAAGTTTGTGTACCTTTGGGGTAGATTCTTCGGCATGGCCGCGCCGCCTTGGTTGCCGCCGTGCGAATACAAAGCTCAACAATACTCATATTATAATCCCAACATGAAACCTGCAAACGGAAAATTGGGCGTGATGATCGTCGGTCTCGGCGCGGTCAGCACGACATTCATTACCGGCGTGCTCATGGCGCGTAAAGGCTTGGCAAAGCCTGTCGGCGCAATGACACAATACGATAAAATCCGCGTGGGACGCGGTGCCGAGAAGAAATATCTGAAGTATGCCGACATCATCTCGCTGGCTTCGCTCGACGATATGGTTTTCGGTGCTTGGGACGTGTACCCCGCCAACGCTTTCGAGAGCGCTGTCGACGCCGAAGTGCTGCGCGCCAAAGATATCCTCCCCGTTGAAGACGAACTGAAGGCCATTCGCCCCTTGCCCGCCGCTTTCGACAAGCGCTACGCCTCGCGTTTGGAAGGCGACAACGTGAAAGACTGCGCCACCCGCTGGGATATGGTCGAAGCCCTGCGCGAAGACATCCGCCGCTTCAAGGCCGACAACGGTTGCGAGCGCGTGGTGGTGCTCTGGGCGGCTTCTACCGAAATTTATGTACCGGTGGACGAAGCGGTGCACTATCGTTTGGCCGACCTCGAGGCGGCCATGAAGGCGAACGACACCGAGCGCATCGCGCCCTCCATGTGTTATGCCTACGCCGCCTTGGCCGAAGGCGCGCCCTTCGTGATGGGTGCCCCCAACACCACGGTAGACATCCCCGCCATGTGGGAACTGGCCGAAAAGACGAAAATGCCCATCGCCGGCAAGGACTTCAAAACCGGACAGACGCTGGTGAAGAGCGGTTTCGCCCCCATCATCGGCACGCGCTGCTTGGGTTTGAACGGTTGGTTCTCGACCAACATCCTCGGCAACCGCGACGGCCTCGTGCTCGACGAGCCGGCCAACTTCCACACCAAGGAGGTTTCTAAACTTTCGACCCTCGAAAGCATCCTCGTGGCCGACGAACAGCCCGACCTCTACACGGACTACTACCACAAGGTGCGCATCAACTACTATCCCCCGCGCGGCGACAGCAAAGAGGGCTGGGACAACATCGACATCTTCGGATGGATGGGCTATCCCATGCAGATTAAAATCAACTTCCTCTGCCGCGACTCCATTTTGGCCGCTCCTCTCTGCTTGGACCTCGTGCTCCTCATCGACGCCGCCGCGCGCGATGGCCGCTACGGCACGCAACGCTTCTTGAGCTTCTTCCTCAAAAGCCCGCAACACGACTACACGCAAGACGAAGTGCCCGAAAACCACTTGTTCCGTCAGTACACGAACCTCAAAAACGCCATTCGCGAAATGGGTGGTTACGAGGCCGACGAAACCATCGACTAATTTCGACTCCTACCTCCACACCGAGCGCCCCCCTTCTCGTTCACCGCGAGAAAAGTGGCGCTCGGTGCCCGCTTTTAAGGGCGCTTGGCGAGCCACTATCAGTAAAACCGATAGCAACTATTCAATCAAACCATAGCACTTCGAAACAGAACGCACGAGAAGACCGTACTTTTGCATCGTCAAACGGACAATGACGCGACACGCTGCGCACCGCGCAACCCGCCGCACCCACATTGCCACTGACGCACTGACTGTTTAATTCCTTTTTTTCCATCTCGACGATTCCCGCCGCCGCGGTGTTCGCCCGCAAACGGCGCACCGACCACCGGAAACACGCAACGCCGCGTGGGGCGTGCCGGGGGCGTCGATGGATTCACCAACGAAACAACTCATTATTATATTTATATTATGGCACTTCTCACAGCTCTCCAAGTTCAAAAGCACTCCCAACGCAACCCTCATCATCCTGGCCTTTATCGCCTTCACCGCCGCCCTCTACTGCGTGCCCATGCTCTTCCGTTTCGTCAAGCGTCTCTCGAATCCCGCCGTGCGCCTCTCGCAACCGGCCGACGACACCGTCTACACTTGCCACGACGAAGCCTTCTTGCAAGCCCACGCCTAACCCCTTTTCTCTCTCGCAAAGCAATTTGATGAACCACTCCACGATGATGTCTTCGACGTCACCCGATGACTCCAAAGAAATACACGTTCGCCTCAAACACATCGCCAAGTTTTTCAGCACCTACGCCGCCACCTTGCTGAGCAGCGGGGCTACGACGATGCGCATCGAGCGCAAACTGCGCCAAATGGCCGAAGCATGGCAGGTGCAGGCTGAGTTTACCATTTTGCCGACGAACGTCATTTTGAACATTTGGGATGCCTCGGGCGAACACTCCTACAGCTGCATCTCTCCGCTGCTGCACGGCGCACTCAATTTCGACCTGATCACGCGTCTCAGCCGGCTGAGCGACGACGTCTTCACGCAGAGTCTTGCGCCCGCCGAAGCCGTTCGCCGCTTCGAGGCCATCAAGAGCATTCCGCGCTTCTCGGCTTTCGCCGTCTTGCTACTGGCTTCGGCTGCCAATGCCTCGTTTTGCCGCCTTTTCGGGGGCGACTGGGCGGCCATCGCCATCGTGTTCGGCGCCACCTTCTGCGGTTTCTTCGTCAAACAGCGTTTGTCGGGCTGGAAGGTGGATTATCGCGCCGTGACCATCATCTCGGCGCTCACCGCGGCGGTGATTTCCTGCATCGGCTACGCCGTTCCGGGCCTGAGCACCACGCCCGACATCGCCCTCGGCACGAGTGTGCTGTATTTGGTGCCCGGTGTGCCGTTTTGCAACTTCGTCAACGACCTGCTCTACGGGCACTACATCTGTGCTTTCAGCCGCTTTGTGCAGGCCATGATGATCACGGTGAGCCTTTCGATCGGACTTGTGCTGGCTTTGTTGCTGCTCAACATCCGTATGCTCTGATCGATGCGCCGACCGCGCACCGTTCTCCCTTTCTCACACAACGACTGCTCTACGCTATATGTCTATTTTTCTCGACTTGCTCAACGATGGCGCCTTCGCCGCCATTGCCGCCATCGGTTTTGCGAGCATCAGCAACCCGAAACGCAGCACATTTTGGTCGCTCGGCCTCCTCGCGGCGTTGGGACACATCACTCGTTTCGTGCTGATGCACTACTGTGACGTACATCTCTCCTTGGCTTCCTTCGCGGGCGGCCTGATCATCGGCACACTCTCCATCCCGATGGCCACAGTGGTCAACTCGCCGGCCGAAACCCTCTCCTTTCCCGCCCTCCTGCCCATGGTGCCGGGGAAATTTGCCTACGGCTCGATTCAAGCCCTCGTGGAGTGCATGAGCCACCGCACGGAAGAGGATTTCAACCACTACTTCTACCTGCTCAACTACAATTGGATCACCTGCGTGCTGACCATTATGCTGATGGTCGTGGGGGTGACGATTCCGCTCTTCACCTTCCGCAACCACGGCCTGGTGATGCTGCGCAAAGTGCGCGACGAATTGAGGGGAACGGCCCAACGCAACGCGACGCAACCTTGATTTTTTGTCCCGACGCATGGAACTTAGACAACTTCGTTACTTCGTAAAAGTGGCCGAATGCCAGAGTTTTTCCGAGGCATCGCGGCAGTTGCACATCACGCAGAGCACCCTCTCGCAGCAAACGCGACAGTTGGAAGACGAACTGGGGGTGCAACTTTTCTCGCGCGACTCGCACCACGTGGAACTCACCGACGTGGGGAGCGCTTTCCTGCCTTCTGCGCTGCGCGCCCTGGCCGAGGTGGAGGCTTGTGTGGACAGCATCAGCGAAGTGACGCACTTGGTGCGCGGTACCATCAACATCGGGGCGACTTATACCTTCAGTCCGATTCTCAAAGAGGCGATTCTCTCGTTCATCAAGGCTTTTCCGCAGGTGCGCCTCAACGTGGTGAGCCAATCGATGAGCGACTTGATGGAGATGCTCATCAAACACGAATTGGACGTGGTGCTCTCTTACAAACCCTCGCAACACTACGCGCAAATTGAGTCGCACTACTTGTTTGACAACGAACTTTGCGCCGTTGTCAGCGACACGCATCCGCTGGCCGGGCACAAATCGGTGGAACTGGCCGACTTGACGCTCCACCGCATGGCACTTCCGGCGCCGGGTCTGCAGGCGCGCAATAAATTCGACACGCTGATTCGTGGCACACAGTATGATTTCAACGTCTGTTTGGAGATCAACGACGTGAACGCCTTGATTAGTTTGGTGCGCGACAGTCGTTTGGTCACGGTGCTCTCAACGGCCACCGTTTCGCAGGTGGAAGGTGTCGCGACGGTGCCCATTGTGGGCGTGGACAGCAGCGAAATGGAAGGTTGCTACCACTTCTTGCGCGGCAGTTATCGCAAAGTGGCGACACGAGAGTTCTTGCGCATTCTCTCGGAAAGCAAGTCTTACGGCATGGCCAAGATGAATGTGGAATAAAAAGACGGGCATCCCGTCTACCCACAGCTCGGGCACGCCCCCTTTTCTCTCAACAACGAACCGGTTTCACAGGAGTGAAGCCGGTTCGTTGTGTGTTGATGCCGGTAAGCAGTGTATTAAAGCCGGTAAGTTGGAACTTCTGGTTGGTTCGTTGCGCATTGGGGTACGTTTTGCCTGGCATTGGATCTTGTTCGTTGCGTACTGCGATCGAGATACTGCCCCAAAACATGTGTATTTCGGACATTCCCCCGATTGGGAAGGACAGCGTCTTTGGAGCATGTTTCGATAGGTAGGGATAAGGCAAAGTCGCGATGTTTCAGTAAGTCAAAGAGCGTTTGCGCCGGAGGGTCAGGAAAAGTTCCTCGACTTTGCGCTATATAGACGCCGCAGTGCGGCGGGATGAAGGGAAAGTTGTGTTTTATCAAGCGCAAAAGTAAGTCTTTAGTTTCGAATAATCGAATCTTTCACAAGAAAAATATTTCGTTTTTTGAGAACAGGGGGAGATCGAACAAAAACTTGTGGCCTTTCTTACGAAACGCCCCTTCTTTTCTCTTCTTCCTCTCCTTTTTTTTGGGGAAACGACGCACGTTCTTTCCCCACCCCGGCATTCGCCGTTTCCTCCTCCGCACCTCCGTACGCGCGAACGGACACGCCCCTGCGCATCGCGCACTCAGCGAGTTCGCAATTCCTGCCTTCACCCTTCACCTTCACCCACAATCCGTTGATACATTGCGTTTTGCGGGTGAAGAAAATGCCCTTTTTTTTCTGCCTTCACCGGTGAAGGAAATAGGGTGAATCCTTCACCCGCAAATCGCTGTTTCATAGATTCTTACAGTCGTATGGTGAAGAGGTGAAGGCAAAAACGAGAAAACGCCGGACGCGCGCGTAACGCGCGCGCGTTGGCCGTTGAAGTGGGGGGGCGGAGGGGGCTGTGGGAGCTGAGGGGTAATGTCCGAAAAAAGTGTGTAAGCTCCAAAGTTCTTATATTTGTGTTGGCTTTCGAATCAAACAAAGCACCATGAAGCTTACAACAGATTATTTTTCGAAATGGTTTCAAGTGAGGCAGGTTGTAATGAGTTGATGCGCGTACTTTGGGATCGTTTTTTTCCAAGCCAGAGCGCGCCCTCTTCTTAGAGGAACATAAAGGTGAACAAGGCGCCGACAGTCTTCTCATTATTTGGCGGTCTACATCAATGCCAGTGTTCACTTTGCTGACTACCGTGGTGAGTTGCGTATAATTCTCCGAACATCCTCCCCCCGAAACAAAACCTCCCCCGCGAGTTTTCACAACTCGCGGGGGAGGGATTATATACAGGTATGTTTTAATCGACAAACGAAGGGGACTTAATCGTTCCCTGCGCAATTACTCGATCACTTCAGGGCTTTGTGATGTTGCGGGCGCCGTCTTTTCCTTCTTATCGTTGAAGAGGAAGAAGAAAAGTACGCCGATGAGCAGGGCATAGCCGGCGAAGATGAACCAAACGCTCGACCAATCGCCCACTTGGAAGCCGTCTTTGTTCTCAGTGAAGCAGTTGACCACCGCTTGCGCGCCGAGTGTGCCGACAGAAGCGCCGATACCGTTGGTCATCAACATGAACAAACCTTGCGCACTGGAGCGAATGGAAGGGTCGCATTCCTTATCTACGAACAGCGAACCCGAGACATTGAAGAAGTCGAAGGCCACACCGTAGACAATCATGGAGAAAATGAGGAAGACCACGCCGGGGAAGGCCGGAACACCGATGGCGAAGAAGCCGAAACGCAGCACCCAAGCGAACATGGCAATGAGCATGACGGTCTTAATGCCGAAGCGTTTCAAGAAGAAGGGGATGAGCAAAATGCAGAACGTCTCACTGATCTGCGACAAAGAGATCAAAAACATTGGCATGCTCTACGAACCATTGTCCCTTAAAGGCGGGATTGGCGCCGAAACTACTGATGAAGGGATTGGCAAATCCGTTGGTAATTTGCAAACTTACGCCAAGGAACATGGAAAAGAGGAAGAATAAGGCCATGCGCTTGTGGCGGAAGAGCTTGAAGGCGTCGAGTCCCATGGTTTCGACCAGGCCTTTTCGCTCGTGGCTGGGGTTGACCGGGCAGGAAGGCAAGGACAATGCGTAGCCGGCCAACAACAAACTCCAAGCAGCAGAGACAAAGAACTGCACATTCGTGTGCTGCCAACCCAAAAGATCGACAATCCACATCGAAGCAATGAAGCCTATCGTTCCAAAGATGCGAATGGGCGGAAAATCTTTCACGGTGTCGAGGCCGGAACGCTCCAAGGCGTTGTACGAAACAGAGTTCGACAAGGCCAAAGTGGGCATGTAGGCCGCCACACTCAGCGTGTACCAAGGGAAAATGTCGACAAAGGCGACCTGATCGTTCATGCCGATCCAACCGACCACAACCATAAAGACGGCCGCCACGAGATGACAGAGCGACAACATGCGCTGAGCTTGCACATAACGGTCTGCCAACATGCCGATAATGGCGGGCATAAAGATGGAAACAAGGCCTTGCACGGAATAAAACCAGCCAATGTTGGCTCCCATGCCCTTACCGGCCAAAAATCCGCCCATAGAAGTGAGGTAAGCTCCCCACACGGCGAATTCAAGAAAGTTCATCGCGATCAAACGCGACTTGATGTTTGAACTATTCATGGACTATAACGATGCGATTATTGACGGCGAATTTACGGCATTTTGCAAAGAAGACAAAGCAAACGGCCGACTTTCCATCAAAATGAGCCCGAAAAAAGGGCGGAAATCGTCTTTCCGCCCTCGTATATCGGGAGTTTTTTTTATTCGTCTTCCCAAAGCTGCTCGTGTTTGCCGAGCGTATTGATATCTGCCTCATTGTTGATCGTCTTATCCTTTGAGGTATCGACTCTCAATTTCGGTGATCCATTCATAAGTGTACTTTCTGAATGCAAAAGCACCAACTGCAGAACAGGAGAGTTGTAAATTCGTTTCATACTGTATGCTGTATTCTTTGAAAATCAGGGGACTTTTCTTCGCAACCCCTCGGCCGTGCCCGAGGTTACCTCAGCGCTTGCCGAGAAGACCTCAATCGCACTCTCCCGCTTGCCCAACCTGGGGCGAAAGCAGGGGCGGAGTCGCGTCAGAAGTAGTCAGCACTCCTGATATATAGACACGACGCATCGAGGTTAGCTCTGCGAAAGAGCGCCGAAAATGCGTCGTGTCCTCGGCACTTAGGCCGAAAAAATTAGAGTTCGAGGTCGCCGTCGTGGATTTCATGCCAAGGCAAGCCCTGCTTGTTGAGTTCTTCCATGAAAGGATCGGGATCGAACTCCTCGACGTTGTGCACGCCGGGCTTACGCCACTTGCCTTCCATGAACAAGCGCGCACCGATGCAGGCCGGCACGCCCGTTGTGTAGCTCACGCCCTGCATGCCCGTTTCGTCATAGGCGGCTTGGTGCGAACAGTTGTTGTAAACGTAGTAAGTATGCTCCTTACCGTCCTTCACACCGCGGATGCGGCAACCAATCGACGTCTCGCCTTCGTAGTTTTTCGCCCAAGTCTTGGGGATTCGGCAGCACGGCTTTGAGGAATTGCAGGGGCTGAATCATGTGTCCCTCGTAGTTGATGGGCACAATCGAGTCCATACCGATGTTTTTGGATCACGCGCAAGTGCGTAAGGTACTCCTGTCCGAACGTCATCCAGAAGCGTGCGCGCTTGATCGTGGGGAAGTTGATCACCAAGCTCTCGATTTCCTCGTGGTGGAGCAGGTAGCTCTCGCGCGGTCCGATGTTAGGATAGGTCAAAGGCTGATGAATTTCGAGCGGTTCGGTCTCCACCCACTTGCCATTCTCCCAATACAAGCCCTTTTGCGTGATCTCTCGGATGTTGATCTCGGGGTTGAAGTTCGTGGCAAAGGCCTTTCCGTGGTCGCCCGCGTTGCAGTCGACGATATCCAAGTAGTGAATTTCGTCAAAGTGGTGCTTGGCGGCATAAGCCGTGAAGATCGACGTCACGCCGGGGTCGAATCCGCAACCGAGGATGGCGCAAAGTCCGGCTTGTTCGAAGCGTTCGCGATAAGCCCACTGCCAAGAGTATTCGAAATGGGCTTCATCCTTCGGTTCGTAGTTGGCTGTGTCGAGATAGTGGCAACCGGTTTGCAAGCAGGCCTCCATGATCGTGAGATCCTGGTAGGGCAAGGCGAGGTTCATCACCAGTTCGGGCTTGAAATCGTTGAACAGACGCACGAGCTGCTCCACATCGTCGGCATCCACCTGCGCGGTGCGAATATCATTGCGCAAGCCCATGTCGGCAATGCGCTGAGCAATCGCCTTGCACTTCGACTCTGTGCGGCTGGCGATCATAATTTCGTCGAAGACGTCACTATTTTTGGCGACTTTGACAGCGGCCACCGTGGCAACACCGCCGGCGCCGATGATGAGAACTTTTCCCATTGTGGTTGAGTATCGTAGTTGTTTGTGTGATTGCTGTTTGCGGGCAAAAATACCCTTTCCGCAAAGTTATCGGTTTTCGCGCTATTTCACAAGCCCACGGGCTTTTTTTTGCCCCTTCGGGCGAAAGCGGCACGGTTTAGCACCGATTGACCTCTTCGGCGGTGATTCCGAGCGCGGCCATGAGCGAATAGCCGAGCAACTCCTGCGCAAATCCACGTCCGGCGGTGGGTTGCATGGTGAAGAGCGTAATTTCTTTCCGGCCGGGGTCTACTCCGTCATCGCGCTTGGGCGGTTGGGCGCACAGCGTCTTGATGCGCGAGGCCAAACGAGTGCTTTCGGGCGTGAAACCGTCGAGGTCGGCCACGAGCATCACGTGCTCAGCGTCGGGCTCTTTGAGCATCTGTTCAAACACCTCGACCAGCAGGTCGTCGTGATCCACCACCGGTTCGACCGCCAGTGCCGTCATGGCAAACTCTCCCAGCCGATCGGTGAAAGCCTTGCCGTTGAGTTCGTCGGCAAAGTGCGCGGGGGTGAAATGCTGCAAGCGCTCCTGCTCAGGACGATGCACAAGATAGACCCGGATCTCGTTGTCGCCGGGCTGTAATCCGCCGTCAAGCGCCACGTAGTCGAGCCAATCGCCGAGCGGCGCGGGCGAAATGCGTCGACCAAGCATGCGTTCGAAATTAACAATGAGGTCAAACGCCACGCGTTCCACGTAATCGGCGTCGACCAAGAGGGTATGATAGGGCATAAATCTAATTGTCTAAGAGGGTTTCATCGGCTTTCGCCGAAATATCATTTACCGTATTCCGCCTTTCCCGCGGCCGCATCGTCATAGATGACGCGTCGCAGTTCGTCGGCGGAAACCGGCACGGGTTTCTTCGCGAGTTCCGGCACATTGTAGCTCTTCATGCGCAGCCAATTGTGTTCCGGGTCTTCTTGCGGCAGCAAGAAAGCCTTGTGCGCCCGCCCTTCTCGATCGAAATAAGCAATGCACGGGCGCGTGAAACTGCCATCCAGTCGGCGCGAGGAGAAAACAATCCATCGGCCGTTGCTGCTCCACGTGTGGTAAGAGTCCACCTCCGGACTGTTGGCCGCCTGCAAGGGGGCGAAAACTCCCGTTTGGAGGTCTTTGACCCACAGGTCGCTGCTTTTGTGCCAGATGTGAAATTGGCCGAAATCGGCGAGCGTCACCAGCAGGTAGCGCCCGTCGGGGCTGATGCGCGGCAACGTGGCGCTCTTGCCCGCGGCGCGGCAGTCGATTTCCACCTGCGGTGTGCCGAAAGTGTGGGTGCGCGCGTCGAAGGGCACCGACATCACATTGTAGCGCACCTCCTTGTAGGCACTCAGCACCGCGTCTTGGCGCGCGTCTTCGCCGTTGCGTGCCGAATCGCTCATCGTTTCGAAATTCGGGAACGGCGCGGCGCAATAATACAGTCGGCTGCCGTCGGGCGCCCACGCGGGGAAGGTTTCCATCACGCCGGGTGTGCGGCAGACATTGCTCAGTTTGTTGCGCGCCACATCATAGAACAGCAGGTCAGAATCGTAGTCGACCACCTCCAACTTCTGTTCTCCGCTGAGGAAAAAGGCTTGTCCCGTCTTGTTGCTCGAGAACACCACCCACGGCTGCTCGGGATGCCACGCGGGATAGACACTTCCGCCCAGCACGCTGTCGCACTTCATGTCCATGCGGCGAATATTTTTGCCGTCGATGAACACCGTTCCGCCGTGTTTCGAACGCACGTGGAAGAGCATGCGGCCGGTTGTGCCGTGCGCCTGCGGGGTGTGGCAGTTCACACAGTGGTTGTTCTCCTCCTCAAACTCGTCGTTGTTCTCATAAATGGGGTGCTCGTCGAAATTCGTCAAGTTTCTTTCGTACAGCCCCAGCTGGCGATAGAGTTCATAGGAGGGTTCGATGAGTCGATAGGTGAGATAAGGGTCGATGGGCTCCTGCGCCACCGTCCAATACCAGTCGGGGTGTCGCTGCCATTGGCCGGCGTTCATCGTATAGACCGTAACGGCCAATCGTTCGCCGCGGTGGTCGTTGAGCAAGCGGCGCCATTCGAGCGAGTCGAATCGCAGTTTTCCGGCTTCTCCGGCCGCTGTCACGAGCGGTGTGCCGCGCTTTCCGGCCACCTGCACCACGATTTCTTCGGCCGGTTGGTTCACTTGAAATTGAGGGGCGCAATGTTGGGCGGGATCACCACATCTCGATAGTCGGGAAAGACTGCCGCGGGCTGCGTAGTAGCTTGTGCCGTTTCGGGCACGCGCACCACCGATCGACAGCCCACCGTCATCAGGCTCAACACGGCGAACCACAGGGTCGTCGCCCACGAAAAGAGAGAAGAGTAACGCATCTTTTAGGCTTTTGGGGGATTGGTTTTCTCAGCGGGTCGCTGTCAATTCACTTGGTGTTGCTCCGTCGACGTTTCTGCCGGCGTGAGGTTGCCACAATAATAATAGTACATATACGTGCCGAACCACCGTTCGCGCAGGGCTTCGGCCATGTCTCGACGCGATTGGTCGCGCTGTTCGGGCGTCATCGCGGCGCGCCCCGTCAAGAAGGGCGCGGCATCCTGCACGAAAGCCTGAAAATCGCTTTGCACCAGTTCGTTCACTTCGGGGAAATAGTCCAACACTCCCTCGCGCTTCACGGCCGCCACCATAATGGCCTGCAGCACCGTGGTGGGAAACTGCACCTTGCCCCGCAAGAGCTGAATGCGCGTCAAGAAACTATCGAGATTTTTGGCATAGAGGCAAGCTGCCACCGAGGTGATGAGCGTTGCGTCGGTGCCGGTGGGGGTGACCAGGTTGTAGCCCACCACCGTGGGTTGGCGGAAGGCCTGTTCGAACGCATCGATCTTGGGTCGCAACTGTCGGATGCGCGCCAAAGTGGGATCGCTGTCCAACAACGTCGAATCGTTGAGCATCGCCCGATAGCGCTCGGCAAAATCATGGCAGAAAGGCATGTGATCGACGAGATTGAGGTAGCGTTCGGCCAAACGCTTCTCGCCGTTGAGCAGCGCACAGAGCGCCATGCGTTTGAAGTTGTGCAGGCGGGGGCCGTGCTCCACGGTGTTGTCCATCGAGAGGCGATAGGCCGTGTTGAGCAAGCCGGCATGCAGACAGAGGTCGGGCAAATAGTTGATGCCCTCGTCCTTTCCGCCGACGTTGCGCAGGGACAATTCGGGATAATCATAGGAGATGGCAAAGAGGCCGTCGAGCAAACGATCGGTCTGCTCGAGTCCCACAGCGTGCAGGGCGGCCACGGTGCGCGAGGGGCGCTTGGCCGAGCGCGCTGTCTCGATCATCGCTTCCCAATCTTCGTCGGCCAGTTGGTTTTGCAGGCGACAAGACACCCGCACATTGTCGCGCGCCGTCACGGCAAAGACGACCAGCCCCACATAGGCCACCACAGGCAGGAGCGGCAAGAGGCGACTCACCCACGAACGCGGGGCCACGGGCGCAGCAGCCTCGACATCGCGCCGACAAAAGCGGCGCACCACACTCACGGCCACGGCTCCCGTCGCCGAAGCGGCGAGCAAGGCCAGCGTGCGCAGTACAAAGGTCGAGGGTTCGATGCGCAGGAAGAGATTGAAGCCGTCGGCCACGCACCAGGCGAGCAGCGCCAGCGGCAACCACCAGCCCCAGCCCTCGCCGCGGCGTACTTTCGGGAGCAAGCGCTCAATGCACCACGCCACTCCGGTGAGCAGGAGCGCCAACAGCGTGCCGCCGACCCAACGGTTGAGAAAGGCCAACAAAACGTAGCGCGCCGCCCAGAGGACATAGGCGCCGGGCAAGCGCAAGACGTAGAACATCGGTTGGCGCTCGGCACAAACATAGTTTTCGTCGGCGATGTGGCGGAACACGTCGCCGTAGACCCAAGTGGAAAGATCCACAAAAGCACAAACCCCACGGCATAGTAGAGGGCGGTTGCCCCTTTGCGACGGGGAGAAGCCACGGCATGGGTCGCTGGGGTCGGGTGAATATTTTTTTGTTTCATTTTGTAGGTTTGAATCCGCCCGCGGCGCTCTCTCTGCAAAGATAGGGCGTGCGCGTGCAAACGTATGTGGCAAATATACAATAAATGAGCGAAACGACCAATTTTCATCGGAGCGAAAATCCACCCTCGCGACCGTGCAACCACATGCTGTGCATTTTATCCACACCCTCTCCGTTTTTTCGTCGGCCGCCGACAGCCGTCGCCCAAAAACGGTGGACTTTCGCGCAAAAGGCGTGGGCTTTTGCACGAAACCTCCCTTGTTTTTCGAAAAAGTGCGCAGCTTTTCTCGGAGAGATGCCTTGAGCGCGTGAAAAGTGGTGGAGACAGAGCCTAAAAACCGCTCATTTACAAAGAAATACACATCTCTGCCGCCCTACTCTTTCCTTCGGCCGCTCGGCCTCACACAAGTTGGCAGCGCAACCCGTCGTCGCGCACACTTTAACCCACGCACAGCAACGAGCGGGAGGGAATTTGGGCCGCGTTCGTACCTCAACCCGCAGAAGAAAGAGCACATTTTCACATTGAGAATCAAGACTTTTCCGTAAAACCCGAACCGATCGAAAAGAAAAAGGGAACCCGATTTGCTGACCTGCGAGAGAGAGTGGGCGCGCATTGACCACACGCCCCTCATTGTCCGCCCCTTCTTCGGATCATCCGACGTAAAAGTGAGCATTTCTCATTGAGCAGTTTTGCCAATCACCCGCACTGCAATCCGTGAACGGCACAGAAGTAATCAGGCGTTATGCAGAAATAAGAAGAAGAGGTAGTATCTTTATACAAACTCCGATTGCATAACTGAAAAATCAGCCCCAAACCGCCCAAAACTCCCGAACGACATATCCGAACGCCGCCCAAAAAACGCAGCGAGTTCAGCGAAAGCAGAAAAGATTGTTCGATTTTTCGGTTTTCACGCCTTTGACTAAAAACAAAAAAACTCTATCTTTGCAGCAGAAGCAATCAGCAAACATTCATTCACTTATGAGAAAAACTATATTTTTCCTCATCGCTTTGGCGCTGGGCACGCAGGTTTCCACGGCTTCGACGGCCGCTGATGAAGGCGCGCTCACGCTCGACAGCTGCCGACAGCTGGCTTTGCGCCACAACAAGACGTTGCAGATGTCGCAACTCGGCATCGACAAGGCGCGCGAGGTGCATGCCGCGGCGCGCACCAACTATCTTCCGAAAATATCGGGCGTGGCCGCCTATGCCCACACGGGCGACGAACTCTCGCTCCTCTCGACCGATCAGAAAAATGCCTTGGGCAACCTCGGTTCGCAGTTGGTGGGCCATCTTTCGCCCGAAATGATGCAGCGCATTGGGCAGTTCGTGGCCGCTCATCCCGACCTCGCTCCGCTGGTGCAGCGCGCACAGCAGTCGACCGACGCCTTGCGTCAGGGCCTCAACGAGACGGGCAGCAAACTGGCGCGCAATTTCGAAACCGACACGCGCAATGTGGCCGTCGGTGCGGTGCTCTTCACCCAACCGCTCTACATGGGCGGGAAAAATTCGCGCTTACGACCGCATCACGGGCTATGCCGAAGCCTTGGCCGGCGAGAAACTGCGCGCCGACCGCCAAGAGGTGGTGCTCAGTGTGGACAAAGCCTACTGGCAGGTGGTGAGTCTGACGCACAAGGCGCGATTGGCCACGGCCTACCGCGACATGCTGCAGCACTTGGACGGTGATGTGCAGAAAATGGTGAAAGAAGGCGTCGCCACCCGCTCCAATGCACTCGCCGTGAGCGTGGAACTAAACAAAGCCGAGATGACACTGACGCGCGCCGAAGACGGTTTGACGCTCTCGCGCATGCTCTTGGCGCAACTTTGCGGGCTGCCGCTCGACACGCCCGTGCACCTCGCCGACGAACAGCTCACCGATCTGCCCGCTTCCACCGCCGGCGTGAAGGCCGATGTGGCCACGGCCATGGGAGCGCGCCCCGAACTGCGACAACTCGACTTGGCGCAGTCGATCTACGGCGAGAAGGTGAAAATAGAGCGCGCCGCCTTCCTCCCCACCCTCGCCTTGACGGGCGGATATGGCATGACCTATCCGAGTATGTTCAACGGTTTCGAGAAAAAGCTGAAGGGCACTTGGAGTGTCGGCCTCTTGCTGAAAGTCCCCATCTGGGAATGGGGCGAAGGCAAGCACAAAGTGGCGGCCGCCAAGGCCGATGCGGCGGTGGCCGGCCTGCAACTGCAAGAGGCGCGCGAGAAAATCACGTTGCAAGTGAACCAAACGGCGCTGGCGGTGAACCAAGCGGTGAAAAAACTCGGCCTCACCGAGAAAAGCCAAAGCCGCGCGGAAGAGAATCTGCGCATGGCGCGTGTGGGTTTCAAGGAGGGCGTGGTGACGACCTCCGACTTGCTGGCGGCACAAACCGCTTGGTTGGCCGCACAAAGCGACAAGATCGACGCGCAAATTGACATCATGATCACCCGCGCCATCTACGAAAAAGCCCTCGGCCGCTAACATTCATTCTGCGTTCCCGCCACTCGCCCATCGCCCCACGGCCTTGCGACAGCAGAACGTCCATATCTCCATAAATCCTCCCCATTTGCTGTAGAACAGCAGCATCCCGAAACAATGAAGAAACAAGCTCCCAACTATATCCCCGCGATCCTGCTCATTGTGGCAGTAGTCGTCATCACCGCCATCTGCGGTTTCTATGCGCTGCGTCCCCAGCCCGAAGTGATTCAAGGCCAAACGGAAGTGACGGAATACCGCGTGTCGAGCAAAGTGCCCGGCCGCGTGAAGCGCATTCTGGTCGAAGAGGGTCAACGCGTGAAGGCCGGCGACGTGCTGGCCATTCTCGAAGCGCCCGAAGTGAACGCCAAACTCACCCAAGCCGTGGCGGCCGAAGATGCAGCCGCCGCACAGAGCCGCAAGGCCGACAAGGGCGCACGCGAAGAGCAAAAACGCGGCGCTTACGAGATGTGGCAGAAGGCCAAAGCGGGTCGCGAAGTGATGGAAAAGAGTTATGCACGCGTGAAACGCCTCTATGATGAAGGCGTGGTGACGGCGCAGAAGCTCGATGAGGCCACGGCGCAACGCGATGCGGCGATTGCGACGGAACGTGCCGCCAAATCGCAATACGACATGGCGATGAACGGTGCACAGGTGGAAGACCGCCAAGCCGCTGCCGCCCTCACGGCACGCGCCGGCGGTGCCATCAAGGAAGTGAAGAGCTATCTGAAAGAAACGGTGCTCGTGGCCGCCCTCGACGGCGAGGTGACGGACATCTTCCCCACGGTCGGCGAATTGGTGGGCACCGGTGCGCCGATTATGAACGTGGCGATCATGGATAGCATGTGGGCCTCGTTCAATGTACGCGAAGACAAACTCGACTCGCTCCGCGTCGGTCGCGAAGTGGAGGGCTTCATCCCGGCACTCGGCGACAAAGCGGTGAAACTGCGCATCACGAACCTCAAAGACGTGGGCACTTATGCCGTTTGGCGCGCTTCGAAGTCGACGGGACAGTATGATTTGAAGACCTTCCGCGTGAAGGCCAAGCCGGTACAGGCCGTCAAAGGACTGCGTCCCGGCATGACGGTGGTGCTGCGCTGAGGCGCGACAACAAGGGCGCGCACTGACCCAAAAGTACGCGCCCGTAGGTTTTCCTCTCACGACGACAAACGATGAAAAAAGTTTTTTTGCGCGAGTTGCGACGCATCTGCACCCGTCCGATCTACCTTTTCTGTATGATCGTGGTGCCGCTGTTTTGCACCTGGCTGCTCACTTCCCTGATGGACGAAGGTTTGCCCTCGGAAATGCCGGTGGGTATGGTCGACATGGATAACAGCGTGACCACTCGTTCGCTGGCTTCGAACCTCGATGCCTTCCAAAACACGCGCATCGTGGAGCGCTATGCTTCGCCCGCCGAGGCCACCGCGGCTATGCGACGCGGCGAAATCTATGCTTTCTATTATGTTCCCGAGGGCACGACGCGCAAACTCCTGCGCCAGGAGGCGCCGAAGGTGTCGTTCTACACGAACAACGCCTATCTGATGGCCGGTTCGCTCCTCTACAAGGACATGCGCACGATGAGTGAGCTGATGGGTGGCGCGGCCGCCCGCTCGGTGCTCTTCGCCAAAGGTGCGACCAACGGACAGGCCATGGCGTTTCTGCAACCGATTGTGATCGATGCGCATGCCATCGGCAACCCCGTACTCAATTATAATATATACCTCTCGAACGTCCTGCTGCCGGGCATGCTTTCGCTCATGATTTTCTTCATCACGGTATTCTCCATCGGACAAGAAATCAAAGAAGGCGGCGGCCGTGCGCTCCTGATTCTCTCGAACGGCTCACCTTTCAAAGCACTGTACGCCAAACTCGCAGCACAGTTCGTGATCTTCGCCTCGTGGGGGTCTGCATCGGGCTGTATCTCTACGGCGTGCTGAAATTCCCTTGCCACTGCGGCATTCCGACCATGTTGATGTTGTTGGTTTTTGATGGTACTGGCTTCACAAGGTTTGGGCGTATTGATGATTTCCGCCCTGCCGAATCCGCGTCTGGGACTGAGTTTCGCCTCGTTGTGGGGCGTGATCTCGTTCAGCATCTGCGGCATGTCGTTCCCGGCCATGGCCATGTATCCCGTGTTGCACGGACTGTCGTACCTCTTCCCGCTGCGCTACTATTATCTGCTCTATGTGCACTGCGCGCTCGACGGCTTCTCGCTCACCGCAGCAGCTCCTTTGGTGGGTGCGCTGGTGGTGTTCGCCCTGCTGCCGCTACTCTTTGTGGGACGTTTCCGCCACATCATGGAGCGAACGGCCTATGTACCCTAAAAAGTCAGAGACATGAACAAAGCATTCAGACACGCGCTGCGTGATATATTTGGCGACGGCGCCTTGATCATCTTCATGGTCATCGTGCCGATTGTCTACCCCATTGTCTACGCCCTGATCTACAACACGGAAGCGGTGCACGAAGTGCCGGTGGCCGTGGTGGACAAAGCGGGCAATGCGACTTCGCGCGACTTTTTGAACCGCCTCAACGCCTCGCCCGACGTGCACATCGCCGCACACGCCACCTCGCTCGAAGCCGCCAAGGCGGCAGTGGCGCGCCACGAAGTCTATGGTGTGGTCTACATCCCCGAAGATTTCGCCCAGAAGTTGGCACGCATGGAGCAAACGCGCGTCAGCGTCTACTGCGACATGAGCGGTATGCTCTATTATAAGGCCATTCTCGCCTCGGCCACCGACGTTTCGTTGGAAATGAACGCGCGCATCAAGATACAACGCGCCGGCAACACAACCGACCGACAAGACGAACTCACGGCGCACCCCTTGGAATATGAGCACATCGCGCTCTTCAATCCGCAAAGCGGTTTCGCCTCCTTCCTCCTTCCCGCCGTGCTGATTCTCATCATTCAGCAAACGATGATTCTCGGTGTGGGCATGGAAGCCGGCACACGCCGCGAACGCATGGAACAGACGCACCGCTTCCCCTCGGCCGACGACTTCACACTCGATGCCCACGCCGAACTCGCCGCATCGGAGGAGCGCCACCGACTCACTCGCGCCGAACGCTTGCAACAATGGTTCCACCCGCGACGCACACGCTTGCGCCACGCCTCGCGACGCGCTTTGCGCAACCTACTTGGGCGCGCAGCGGCGTTCTTCGTCATCTACATTCCCGTCACGGCCTACGAACTGGGCGTGGTGCCGCATTTGTTCCACTTCCCGCAAGTGGGTCATGCGCTCGACATCGCACTTTTCGCCCTTCCCTTCCTGCTGGCCTGCGTCTTCTTCGCCATCTCCATCAGCGGCATACCGAAAAAGTCGCGAAAGCATCATCTTGATCGCCGTATTCACCTCCGTTCCGATGCTGTTTCTCAGCGGAGTGAGCTGGCCGGGCTCAGCCATTCCTTGGTATTGGAAGACTTTGGCCAATTTGATCCCCTCGACCTTCGGCGTCAACGGTTTTGTGCGCCTCAACACGATGGGAGCTTCGCTGGCCGATGTGCAAACCGAATACTTCGCCCTGTGGATTCACGTGGTGGTCTACGGTATTTTGGCTTGGTGGGTGACGCGCAAGAACGAAGTGCGCAAGATTCAACTCCGCCACTACACGCCTTCGCCCACCGTCTGAGCAGCGGGACGCCGCTGTGCCCTTCTGCACACAGCTGTTCCTCTTCGCTTCAGCAGTTCTCCTCCTCTTTCCGCGGTACTCCCTCCGCATTTTCCCCTCCTGTGCCGCGGCGCACCGGCCGCGCCACAGCGCGCCACAACCACCGCGGGTAAGTTGAACTCCTGTAGCCCTCATTCACACCAACGCCCTCTACTCCCATAAACCAAAAGAGAGCGCTCTCCGCAATGGAGAGCGCTCTCTTTATATAGAAGAGGTATAGGGTCAAACCTTAAGGGGAAAAGTGGGGCGAAACACGGCACGACTTCAAGCAAAAGCAGTGCCGTGAATCGCCTTTCGGACTTTAGCGAAGCGACTTCTTACCGTCGGCGCCCACCACGATACCACGTGTATTCTCGTTGGCGCGACGACCTTGGAGGTCGAACTGACGAACCTCAGCCTGCGTGCGGCCTTCCGCCTTCTTCACGGCAGTGAGTTTGTCGGTTTCTTCGAGCATCCAGTAAGAAGCACCGCTGTCGATGTTCCAAGGCACGAGCTTCTTTTCACGCGCCAAGTGAACCGCCTTGCGACCGCTGAAGTTCACACCCGAAAGCGACGTGCGACCGTCAGGACGCGTGATCAGCGTGAACACACCGGCATTGGCCATATCCGAAACGAGGGCAGGCGTTACGTTGTCGGCACCGAACTTGGGAAGATAAGTCTTCGTCTTTTCGTTGTAGAGGACGTATTCGCCGGGATTGCCCGCGGGAAGGAGAGCGAAGAAGAACGCATCGTCCGTTTCTTCGAGGGTAGCACCTTCGTAAGCCGTACCGCCCACATTCGCTTTGAGGTAAAGCGCACCCTGCGTGCCGACGTAACCCTCATTGCGCAAGCGATAGAGTTTCTTCGAGTCTACTTCAACGGTGGGCAGTTGTTCCATCTGCGCGTTGAACTGCTCATAAGCCTCAGCCGAAGGCGCCGCGTTGTAAGTGGCAGCAGCGGCATTCGCGGCGGCAGCGGCGGCAGCGGTGTACTGACCGACATACTTACCGGCAGTGATCGCGGCAACGCGGTGCTCCACCATCTTCGTGCGAAGATCGTCGGCCACCGTCCAGCTGTTGTCAGCCGCATAAGTGTAGACGCTGTCCGTGATTTGCTCGATCGAATAGTTCTTGTAAACGATCGTGTAACCACCCTGTCCGGCTGTGCGGAAGGTTTCTTCTTCATAGAGGAAGCCGAGCGTGTTGTCGTTCTGCCACGTCATGGTCGAGTAAGCCGAACCGATGCGCGAAGCCTCGTGCGCACCTTCCCAGTTGTTCGAGAAGTTAGCCGGCGTATCGAAGTCCGTTGCGGCAGCGAGGGGCTTGTAGTTGATACCCACGTTCGTGCGGCCGCTGGGACCGAAGGGCACCGACTGCAAAGCGAGGTAAAGTTTCTCGCCGGTGGCGCGCTTTTGTACAGGCACAACCATCACTTCGCCGTTGCAAGCGTTGCTCGAAGCCTTCTTCAAACGAGAGTAAGCCACGTTGCCCCACTTACCGGCACCGGTTTTCACATCGGTGAAACGATAGATGTTGAAGTAGCGACCGCCACCCACACGCGAGCTCACCAAAACAGAGCCGTCGGGGAGTTCTTCCGCCTTGGGTTCGTCAGCATTTTCAGGCACAGCGGGGATCGTTCCCTTGCCAAGCACATTCCAGTTCTTACCGAAGTCGTCGGAATAGAGCACCCAGTTAGCGTGCACGTTGGGCGAAGTGTTGCGACCAACCACCACGGCATAGAGACGGTAGTGGCTACCCACCTTCACACGGTGGCTCTGTACGATGCGACCGCTACCGAAGAAGAGCGATTCCACCTTACCGCGGGGCGACTTGTCCGCCCCGTCGAAGAGCGAGTAGATCTGGTCGGTGATATCGTCGGGCTGCGTCCACGTCGTACCGTTGTCGTGCGAATACCAGCGTGCCACAGCGATGGGCGTGTTGCGCGTAGAACCGAAGAAGCCCACTTGGCCCGAAGCACTGAGCAGGATCACATCATTACTTTCGCGGTCGGCCACGATAGCCGCGTCACCGTAACCGGCATTGCGACGGTCGTTGGCGTTCACGCCGTTATCCTTACCGATACCCTGCGCCACGGCGTTGCCGCTTGCGTCACGAAGCACATCGGGATTCGACCACGTGGCACCCTTATCCGTAGAGCGCGAGAGGAAGAGGTCGATGCGGCCTGCGCCGATATCGCCCATTCCCGTGTGGCGCGAGTCCGTCACGGCCAATACCGTGCCGTTTTTTTCGTCGTCGTGATGGCGGGAATGCGATAAGTCACCGGCGTCGAGTTGTTGTAAACGAACACGTTCTGCTGCGGTTCGGGTTTCGCGATCTGGCGCGTCACCGTCACGTAGAAATCCGTGAGCAAAGCCGCGTTGTTCGAACCGCTGAGGGTGAACTTCGCCGCAGGCGTGTCGTTGTCGCCCGTCCAACTCATGTGCTGCGCCGTCTCAGTCGTGGTGAAGCTCTTGTTACCGGCTGCCACCGTGAGGTGCTTGCCGGCCTCGGCGCTCTTGGCGTCGAATTCGAAGCCGCGGATCGAATAACCCGCACCGGCCGTCAGCGTGTAGTCGCTGGGCAACACCTTATTGCCCACATAGGCCCAGAGGTTATTGTCCTTCGCCAGCATGTTGTTGGCTACCGCCGTGAGGCGCACTTGGGGCGCCGTTTGCGTCGACGTCCAAGCGTTTTTGTAGGTGCTCGAACCTTGCGAAGTCATCGTACCCTTGTCGGCGCTCACCTGCACACGTTGCATGGCAAAGAGCACTTGCAGGCTGCTGCCGTGGTCCTTACCGCCCGTCCAGAAGGAGAAGCGCGCATCGCGGTTGTTCACCTTGTGCGAGGGCTGTTCCGAGGGATACATATAAACGGCAGGTTTGTCGGCGCCGAGATCGGTGCTCTTTTCGAACTTCCAATCCGCGTCGTAAGTCGCAGCGTCCGCCACATCGCGGAGCGTCACGAGCGAACCGCCGCCGGCCTGACCTTCCATCGTCTTGGGCGCGGTGAGCACCTTCGACGTTCCGGTGGCCTTATTGTAAATGCGGTAGCCGGTTTCAGGCGTACCGACGAAACACCAAAGATCCTTGTCGTCGAGTTCTGTGGTGGTGCGCACGAGCTGGATCGCGCCGTCGTTTCCGGGGTTGCTGATGTGGAAACCATTGGTCGAGATTTGCAACGTGTACCAGCGAGTGCCGGCGGCAAACTGTCCGCCCTCGATCGTCGTGGTCTCAAACGGCGGTGTGAACACATCGGCCGCGAAGGCTCCCGCAGCGCTCAGCCCGAAAGCCAGCGAAAGAAGTAGAGTCTTGTTCATGGTGAGTAATGTATTAAATGTTTATTCTTTGTTCTGTGTCAAAATAGGGCAAGTTCTTCATCGCCCGAAGCGATGTGCCCGAAAGCGACGTCGCGGGCGGTTTGCCCCCTCCGTCGAGAGAGCAAACCGCGATGCGACGCGTAAGGATTACTGTTGCACGAGCGCCAACGTATCGCTGGCGATGAGCAACTCTTCGTCCGTGGGAACGACCACCACTTTCACGCGGCTGTCGGGGGTGGAGATGATTTGTTCCTCGCCGAAGTTGGCGCGGTTCACCCTCATAGTCCACCTTCACGCCGAGGAACTCGAGTCCCTTCGTGGAGTTGTAGCGGATGTCCCACTGATGTTCGCCCACACCGGCGGTGAAGACGATGGTGTCCACGCCTCCCATGGCGGCGGCATAAGCACCGATGTATTTTTTAATGCGATAGCTGTACATCTCGAGCGCCAATTTGGCACGCTCATTACCGCTCTGAGCGGCAATTTCCACTTCGCGCATATCGCTCGATACGCCCGAAATGCCAAGCAAGCCCGATTTCTTGTTGAGCAGCGTCTGCATTTGGTCAGGACCGAGTCCTTCGCTCTTCATAATGGCCAGCACCACCGAAGCATCGACATCGCCGGTGCGCGTGCCCATCATCAGCCCTTCGAGGGGCGTCAAGCCCATCGAGGTGTCGACGCACTTACCGCCGTCGACAGCCGAAACCGAAGCGCCGTTGCCGATGTGGCAAGTCACGATTTTCTGCTCTTCGGGCTTCACGCCGAGCAAGCGGCACACCCGATCCGTCACAAAACGGTGGCTCGTGCCGTGCGCACCCCAACGGCGAATGTTCTGGTGCTGATAGTACTCGTAAGGCACGGCATACATATACGCCTTGGCGGGCATGGTTTGGTGGAACGAGGTGTCGAAGACAAACACGTTGGGCATGTTGGGCACCACGGCCTTCACGGCGTTGTAACCCTTGAGGGCAGGCGGGTTGTGGAGCGGGGCGAGATCCATATAGGTCTTCCACTCTTCGAGCATGTCGTCGGTCACCAGTTGGCTCTCGGCGAAGCGTCCGCCGGCCACGATGCGGTGTCCGGCCGCAGCAATCTCGTCGATGCTGCCGATGGCGCCATATTCGGGATGGAGCAGGGTGTCAAACATTTTCTTGATGCCCTCCGTGTGCGTGGGGCAATCAAAGTCGAGGGTCACCTTTTCGCCGTTGACCGTAGTTTTGAGAAAAGCACCGGGCAATCCCACGCGTTCGATGCCGCCGGCGGCGAGCACGCTGCGATCGTCCATCTCATAGAGTTTATATTTGATGGAGCTGGAACCGCAGTTGATGACAAGTATTTTCATTGTGATGAATTACAATCTTAAAGAGGTTGAAGTGGAGAGGATGCGTTGCGCCCGGGCTCAACGAGCTTTGGCCGCAATGGCTTGGTTGGCGGTGATAGCCACCATAATATAGATATCCTGCTTGCAGCAGCCGCGCGAGAGGTCGTTGACCGGGCGGGCGATACCCTGCAAGATGGGGCCGATGGCTTCGGCACGTCCGAGACGTTCCACGAGTTTGTAGGCGATGTTGCCTACTTCGAGACGGGGTGCCACGAGCACATTGGCGTGTCCGGCCACCGTGCTGCCCGGCGCCTTAAATTCGCCCACCGAAGGCACGAGCGCGGCATCAGCTTGCAATTCGCCGTCGATTTTGAGTTCGGGACGCAAGCCGCGGGCAATGTTGAGCGCCTCTACCACCTTGTCCACATCTTCGTGCTTGGCCGATCCCTTCGTGGAGAAGGAGAGCATGGCCACGCGCGGTTCGATGCCGGCCACCGCCTGTGCGGTTTCGGCCGAGCAAACGGCGATTTGCGCCAGCTGATTGGCATCGGGCACGGGCGTCACCGCCACGTCACCCATCACCACCACGCCGTTCTCACCATATTCGGTGGCCTGCGTGAGGAGGAGCATCGCACCGCTCACGCAAGTGATGCCGGGGGCGGTTTTGATGATTTGGAGGGCAGGGCGAAGCACATCGCCCGTGGTGTGGAGCGCACCGGCCAGTTGGCCGTCGGCATCGCCGGCTTTGATCATCAAGCAGCCGAGATAGAGCGGATTTTCCACCAGCACGCGGGCTTGTTCGATCGTCATTCCCTTCTTGGCGCGCAGTTCGGCGAGGAGTTGCGCATATTCTTCTTTCTTGGGGTGGTCGAGCGGATCGACCACCGTGGCTTTGTCCAGATTTTCGAGTCCGTGCTCTTTTGCCAGTTGAGCAATTGCTGCGGGGTTCCCGATCAAGATGAGATCGGCCACACCGTCGGCCAGGATACGGTCGGCGGCCTGAATCGTGCGTTCTTCCGTGCCTTCGGGGAGAACGATACGTTGCTTGTCGGCTCGAGCGCGAGCCACCAGTTGTTCTATCAGTGCCATTTTATGTGCGTTAGTATTCGATTGGCGTCGGTGGGCTTTCTTACTAAAAGTGCATCGGCGCAGATACGCTGCAAATGTACGAAAAAAAACGGCGCGAACGACGTTTCCCACCCATTTTTTCAAACTGCGCTTTACATACCTACCCTTTTGATAAGTTCGCTCTCTGCGCCACCCCAAAACCTCCCCACTAATCCACAAAACTCCACTTCTTTCCACACAAACCCCACTGTTTTTTCGTCTTTCTCGTCCATTTTCAGCGATTTCATCGCGTTTTTTTCTTTTCGCCGCAGGGTGAAGGCAAAAATCTCCTCGCGCGCGCATAATGCGCACACAGCGATTTTTCGTTTTTTGCTTTCACCCCTTCACTAAACCCACCCAAACCCCTATCGCACAACACATTAAGTGTGAAGGCTTCACCCCAAAAATCCTTCACCCGCAGCCTACCGCGATTTCACACTCGACGCCGGCGCATTTTCGGTTCCGAAAAACGCGCCCACACGCCCACAACCGGCCGACAAAAGGTGAACATAAAACAGGGGTGAAACCTTCACCCACATCTCCCTATGCCACAATACCTTAACCCCCAAAGATGAAGAGGTGAAGGCAAAAATCGAAAAATCCGGGATGCGCGCGCGTGCGAGAGCCGAGCGATGAAATTACGCGCTCAAAATTTGTCGTTCCTAACAATATTCATTACATTTGCCCGTAAGATTACTCACACCATGTCTACTAAATCCATTCTCCACTCGTTGCTGTGCCTTCTTTTCTTCACAGCAAGCCTTTCTCTCTCGGCACGTCGACTCACGCCGGCCGAAGTTCCCGCCGCCCAAGATCGTGCTTGGCAGGCGTGGCGCGCACAAGTGGCGGCCGACCGCTCGTTCTACCTCCCGGCTTTGTCGCCGCTGGCCGGTGCCGCTCCGGGCGAAGTGCAGATTCCCGCACAATTGGAACCCGACGCCACGATGCAATTCTTCTACGGCTCGAAAGGTGCGCGCCCCGAAGCCGGCTATCCCCTCTTCCTCTACCTCCACGGTAGCGGCTCGCCCGACGATGAGTGGAACGGCGGCCGACAATGGGCGCTACGATTTGCAGACGATCCCTCGGTCTATTTCATTCCCCGCATTCCCCGCACCGGCCCGTGGTATCGCTGGTATCAAGCCTCGAAACAATGGGCATGGGAGAAGTTGCTGCAGCACGCCCTCGCTTCGCCCGACATCGACCCCTTGCGCCTCTACGTCTTCGGCATCTCCGAGGGCGGATACGGCTCGCAGCGCCTGGCCTCCTACTATGCCGACTACTGGGCGGCCGCGGGTCCGATGGCCGGTGGCGAGCCGCTGATGAACGCGCCCGTCGACAACTGCGAGCACATCGGTTTTTCGCTCCTCACGGGGCAGTTCGACACCCAATTCTGCCGCGACCGCCTCACGCAAGTGGCGGCCGAAGAGTTTGCCGCCGCTCGGCGCAAGCGTCCCGGCGCCTTCCGCCACCGCATTGAGCTCGTGCCGGGTGCCGGCCACGGTTTCGACTACCGCCCCACCACCCCTTGGTTGGCCGGTCATCGCCGCGTGGTGCGTCCGCGCTCGTTCTCTTGGGAAAACTTCCCGATGGGCGGCCGCTATCGCTCGGGCTTCTACAATTTGGCGGTCGATGCCCCGAAAGCCACCGACACGCCTTCGCCCCTCAGCCCCGACGGGGTGAACCACTATGACGGCACCGCACCGCGCCGTCTCTACACCATGCGCATCGAAATGAACACCATCGATCTGCGCGTCGAAGAAGTGAGCTACACCGTGACGGAACGCGGCGGCGAATGGGGCATTCCCCCTTCGCTTCAAGCGCACGATGCGTCCGGCCGACAGCGGCGAGGTGCGCATTTTCCTCGATGAGAAACTGGTCGACTTCAAACGCCCGGTGCGCATTCGCGTCAACGGCAAAGTGCGCTTCGAAGGGCGCGTGACCCCAAGCGAGGAAAGTATCGCGCAGGCGCTCGATCTCTTCCACGATCCGCTCCGTCTCTACCCCGCTTGCGTCAAAGTGAAATGGTGCAGCTGGGGGGGACTGACGAACATGGACAAGAAATAACGCCGCGACACCCTGCCGGCGTTCGAACGTCTCTGCCGCAATGCAACTTTCCACTCCCGTGGCGCTCCCCGCCGCGCCCTTTCAGCTCGATCCCGACCGGCATGTGCTGACCCTCGGCTCGTGCTTCGCCCAACACATCGGGCAGCACATCGCCGATGCGTTGCCGGCAGGGCATGCGCTCGTCAATCCCTTCGGCCCGCTCTATGCGCCGCGCGTCATCGCCCACCATCTCGGTGTGCTGCTCGACACGCAGCCCCTGCCCGACGCCACCTATTTCGAAGGGCGCGAAGGGCTGTGGCACAACCGATGGTTTTCCATCCACGTCTCGGCCGGCGACGCCGCAACCTGCCGCGCACACACTGCGGCCGCCTTGACGCAGGCACGCGAAAGTCTGCGCCGCGCCGATGTGTTGGTGCTGACCCTCGGCACAGATCGGTACTATCGGCTGCACGACGGCCGCCTCGTGGCCAACTGCCACAAACAGCCGTCCGCCGACTTCACCGAACAGGCCGACACGGTCGACGACCTCACGGTGCTCCTCCTCGAGGCGGTCGGCCGACTGCGCACACAACGTCCCAACCTCCACATCGTGTGGACGGTGAGTCCCTACCGCTACGCGAAATACGGCTTGCACGCTTCGCAACTTTCGAAAGCGCGCTTGTTGCTCGCGGTCGATGCCGTGTGCGCGGCCGACGAACGCTCTGTTTATTTCCCGGCCTACGAAATCGTGCTCGACGAACTGCGCGACTACCGCTTCTATGCGCGCGATCTACTCCACCCTTCCGACACCGCCGTCGAGTTCATCGCCGAACGCTTTGCCGACTGGTGTTTCTCGCCCGCGCTGTGTCGTTTTGCTGCCGAGCGCGCTCGCTTGATGCGCGCCCGAAATCACCGCCCTTTGCACCCCGAAAGTGACGAACATCGAGCTTTCGGGCAAAACTCCGAGAAGAGGTCGAACTTTTCACGGAGAAATGGGGCTTTTCGCCATTTTAATTGTATTTTCGCGGCACTCTTCGGCGTCTATTCACTCGCCGCGCCGACGCCTCGAGAGGGTCGGCGCGGCGAGTAGCCGCAAAAACTATCTGCACATGTCGTATAGCATCTCGCACATCAGCGATTTGATCTCCGCACGACGCATCGGCAACACCCACGCAGACATCGAATGCCTGCTCACCGACAGTCGTTCGCTGGTCTTCCCCGAAACCACTTTGTTTTTTGCCCTCCGCACCGGCACGGGCGACGGCCATCGCTACATCGACGACCTCTATCGCCGCGGCGTCCACAACTTTGTGGTGGGCACCCTCCCCGACGACGCACAGGCGCACTACCCCTCCGCCAACTTTCTGCTCGTGGCTTCGCCGCTGCAGGCCTTGCAAACACTCACCGAGCAGCATCGGCTGCAGTTTGACATCCCCGTGGTGGGCATCACCGGTTCGAACGGCAAAACGATCGTCAAGGAGTGGATCTATCAACTCCTTTCGCCGTCGGAAACCGTGACGCGCAGCCCGCGCTCCTACAACTCGCAAATCGGCGTTCCCCTTTCGGTGTGGCTGCTCAACGAGCACAGCCGCGTGGCGCTCTTCGAAGCGGGCATCAGTCGCCCGGGCGAAATGAGCGCCCTGCGCCACATCATTCGTCCCACCCTCGGCGTGCTGACCAACATCGGTGCGGCGCACGAAGCGAACTTCGCCACCCCAGACGAGAAATGCTTGGAGAAACTCAAACTCTTCAAGCATACACCGGCACTGATCTACTGTGTGGACAATCTGCTCATCGACCGTTGTCTCGATGCACTCAACTATACCGGTCAGCGCATCGGCTGGTCGCGCCGTTCGCCGCAAGCCGCCTTCTATGCCGAGGTGGTGCCGGCTGTGGGACAGCCCGAAACCATCGGCGAGACGGCAGTAACCCACAGCGGCAAGACGAAATCCGACTGCACGACCGCGACGGACAACGTGTGGTGCCCTTTGAAATCCCCTTCGACGACGAGGCCTCGATCGAAAAATGCCATCCACACCGCCATCGTGGGGCTGCAACTCCAACTCACCCCGACACAAATCGGCGAGCGCATGCCGCATCTCGACCCCGTGGCGATGCGCCTCGAGGTGAAGCAGGGCGTGCGCGGCTTGACGCTCATCGACGACGCCTATAACTCAGACCTCACTTCGCTCGACATCGCCCTCGACTTCTTGGCACGCCGCAAAGAGCCCCACCATCGTTCGATTTTGGTGCTGAGCGATTTCCAACAATCGGGCATTGCCCCCGATGTGCTCTATCATCGTGTGGCCGCCCTGCTCGCTCCGCGCCAAGTGGACATGCTCATCGGCGTGGGCAGCGACGTGCGGCAGTTGGACGGACTCGTGAAATCGGAAACGCATTTCTTCGACACCACCGATGCTCTGCTCGAAAGCGGGTTGCTCGATACCTTGTCGCACGACGTGATTCTCCTCAAAGGGGCACGAGCGTTTGCATTTGAGCAACTCACCGACGAACTCCTGCTCAAGGTACACGAAACCACCCTCGAGGTGAACCTCGGCGCACTGGCGGACAATCTCCGATTCTACCGCTCGTTCATGCGCCCGGAGACGAAAATCACCTGTATGATCAAGGCCGGCGCTTACGGTTGCGGCAGTGTGGAAGTGGCTCGCACGCTGCAAGATCTCGGCGTGGACTACCTCGCGGTGGCGGTGGCCGACGAAGGGGTGGAACTCCGCAAAGCCGGCATCACAGCGGGCATCCTCATCATGAACCCCGAGATGAGCGCGCTCCACACGCTCTTCAAATATCGTTTGGAACCGGAGGTCTACAACTTCCGCCTGCTCGATGCGCTCATTCGTGCGGCACGCCGCGAAGGCATCACGCAATATCCCGTACACATCAAGTTCGACACGGGCATGTGTCGCTTGGGTTTCAACCCCGATGTCGACGTGCCCGAACTCATCGATGTGCTGCGCCGCCAACAAGCGCTGCGTCCGCGCTCGGTATTCTCGCACTTTGTGGGCAGTGACTCGCCGGACTTCGACGAGTTTTCCACTCGACAATTCACCATCTTCGATCGTGCCTCGCGCGAACTACAAGCGGCGTTCCCTTATCACATTCTTCGCCACATTTGCAACTCGTCGGGCATCGAGCGCTTCCCGGAACGCCACCTCGACATGTGCCGCCTCGGTTTGGGACTCTACGGCATTGACCCGATCGACAACCGCTCGCTTGAGAATGTCGCCTCCCTGCGCACCACAATTCTCCAAATTCGCGATGTGCCCGCCGGTACTTCGGTGGGTTATAGCCGCCGTTCGGTCGTGGATCGTCCCTCACGCATCGCCGCCATTCCCATCGGTTATGCCGACGGGCTCAACCGCCGACTCGGCAACCGCCACGGTTATTGCTTGGTCAACGGCCGCCGCGCACCCTATGTGGGCAATATCTGTATGGATGTGTGCATGATCGACGTGACCGACATCCCTTGCCGCGAAGGGGATCGTGTGGAAATCTTCGGCGACGAGTTGCCGGCCGCCACACTCGCCCAACAACTCGACACCATCCCCTACGAAGTGCTCACTTCGGTGAGTCAACGTGTGAAACGCGTCTTCTTCCAATAAAGAAACGCCACAAACTTCTTCTAAACAATGACTTTCTACCTCCTTCGACAGCGCCTGCAGCTGTTGTTCCTCTGCTTGCTTTTCCCGGTTGCCCTTTCGGCCGGGGAACGCCTCCTCGCTCAATGTGGTGATCCTCGGCGATTCCAACACCTGGCTCGGGGGTGAATACTGCACCGGCCAACAAGGTTGGACGCGGTGGTTTGTCGATCGCTTTCGTCCCGCCACCTGTCGGAGCTACGCCCGCAGCGGTGCCACTTGGACCCACACCGCCGCCACGCGTCACGACCTGCGCGAGAACACCGAACGCCTCTCTGACAACAATGTGGTGTTCAATCAAATCGAACGCCTGATCGACGATTGCAACAAAGGCCGACAAATAGAGCCGCAACTCATTATTATATCTGCCGGCACCAACGATGCGTGGTTCCCCAAGCAGCGTCCGGAGGTGCTCTCCTGCAGTGTGGCGCAAGCCTTCGAAGAGCCCGATAGCATCTTCTCGCACCGCACACCGGAAACCGTGCGCTCGCTGGCCGAAGTGGTGCGCTACGACTGCACCCTGCTCATGCGCATTTTTCCCCATGCGCAAATCGTCTTACTCACCCCTATGCAGTCGACTGCCATCCCCGACCTGCGCCTGTTTGCCGTGGCCGAAACCATCGCCCAGTGCGGCGATCAACTCAGCCTCTCGGTCGTGCGTCAAGATAAAGAAAGTTGTGTAAGTTCAGCCCGCGAACGTACGGCGCGCTGCTTCACCACCGACGGCACCCACACCAACATCGAAGGAGCGCGTCGCAACGGCTATTATCTGGCCAACCGCATCTCTTCTGTGTTGCAATGGTAAAGCGCGACAACTGCCCCTAAACGGGCAGCCGCATTCCCCCACGTTCGCCCCGCTCCGTCTGCGCTCTCACAACTTACACTTCCGCCTTTCGACGCATGGTTTTCTCCGACCTCTTCTTCCTCTTTGTCTTTCTTCCGCTCTTCGCGCTACTCTATCTCTTAGCGGCTCGTCGCGATCGCCACGATTCCCTCCTACTCGACAGTCCACAACAGGCGTATAAGAACCACGTTCTCATCATTTTCTCCCTCATCTTCTATGCTTGGGGAGAACCCGTCTATGTCTTTCTCATGCTGGGCTGCGTGGTCTTCAACTACCTCGTGGGCATCATCATCGACCGCAGTCCCATCCCCCGCTTTTTCCTCTTTTTCGGCCTCCTTGGCAATCTTGCCGCCATCGGTACGTTCAAGTATGCCGACTTCTTCGCGCACACCCTCAATGCGTGGGGCATTCCCGTGGCCGCTCCCGGCATAGCCCTCCCCATCGGCATCAGTTTCTACACCTTTCAGTCCATGTCCTACCTCATCGACGTGTACCGGAAGGAGGCTCCTGCGCAATATCGTTTCGGTCGTCTGCTGCTCTACGTCTCCATGTTCCCGCAGTTGGTAGCCGGCCCCATCGTGCGCTACGGCACCGTTGCCGAAGAAATCGGCAACCGCCGCATCAGCGCCAACGATTTTGCCGAAGGGGCTTACCGCTTCCTCATCGGTTTGGCCAAGAAAGTGCTCCTCGCCAACCAGTTTTCTGAAATCGTCGATCAGTTTCTTCGCGGTTCGCTCCACGACCTCACCACCACCGGCGCATGGATCGGCATTTTGGCCTTCGCCTTCCAAATCTATTTCGACTTCTCCGGCTATTCCGACATGGCCATCGGCATGGGGCGGTGCTTGGGTTTCCATTTCAACGAAAACTTCAACCACCCCTACATCAGTCGCTCCATCACCGAGTTTTGGCGCCGCTGGCACATCTCGCTCGGTAGCTTCTTCCGCGACTATGTCTACATCCCCATGGGCGGCAACCGCCGACATCAAGCCCTCAACATCCTGTGTGTGTGGTTCTTGACGGGACTGTGGCACGGCGCGAGTTGGAACTTCGTGCTGTGGGGAGTCTATTTCGGCGTGATCGTGCTCTTGGAGAAATACACCCTCCTGCGCATCATCCATCGCGTCCCCTCTCCCTTGCTCCATGTCTACAGCCTCTTGCTCATCCTCATCGGCTGGGGCATCTTCTATTTCGACGATTTCTCGCGGCTCACCACCTTTTTCTCCATAGGTTTCGGCCACGCCGCACATTTCCACGACTTCGTCACAACGGGCGCCATCTTCGACCATTTCTGGCTCTGGATCGCCGCCCTCCTGCTCAGCACCCCCATTCGGCGCAACCTCTCTGCACTCATCGAGCGCATCCCCCTCGCGCAACGTGTCCCGGGGCAAGTGATGAAAGTCACCTTTCACATCTCGGTGTCCGCCTTGCTGCTCGTGCTCTCCGTCGCCCTCCTCGTAGGCGCCACCAACAACGCGTTTATCTACACCCGCTTCTAATTTCTTCGTCCGCCCGCATGAAATTCGGTCGATTCTACACCCTTTTTGTCGTCCTGCTCTTTGCAGCCTTCGCCGTCGTGTTCAATACCTTCCCCCGCAGCGTCTATTCGCCGCTCGAGAAGCGCGAACTCGCCCAATTTCCTGCGTTCTCGTGGGATCGTCTTCAATCCGGCGCCTTCACGCGCGACGTTTCGGCCTGGTTTAGCGACAGCGAACCCTTCCGCGATCATTTCATGACCCTGAGCATGGAAATCAAACACCGGCTCGCCCTCTCCACCGGCGAGGAAAACATCACCTTCCACGCCGCCGCTCCCGAAGCCGAAACCTCCGAAATGCCCGGCGATCCCACGCCCAAGGCCGAAGCCGGCACCTCGAATCCCGACATCGAGCCCTATCAAAACCATCTCACGGCCGACGACAACGCCAAAATCTCCAACGCCGGCATCATCGTCACCGGCAGCGGGAAAAACGTCCGCGCTCTCATGGCCTTCGGTGGCAGCAGCAAAGGCTGCATCGGCTATGCCCGCGCCGCCAACCTCTACCATTCCACCTTCCCGGGCGTGAACATCTATTGCATGCTCATCCCCACCGCCGTCGAATACTACTGCCCCGACAAAGCGCGCCGCATCTCTCGTCCGCAACACCCCAACATCCGCGCCACCTACGCCCTCCTCGATCCCGGCGTCAAGGCCGTTGATATCTATACTCCCCTCGGCCAACACGCCGCTGAGGACATCTACCTCCGCACCGACCACCACTGGGCACCCCTCGGCGGATTCTACGCCGCCCAAGCCTTTGCCAAGGTCGCCGGCGTCCCCTTCCGCCCCCTCAGCGCCTACGATCGCAAAGTCGTTCACGGCTATGTGGGCAGCATGTATGCCTATGCCAAGGACGTTGCGCTCAAAAATGCCCCCTGAAGACTTCTGTCTCACCACGTGCCGCGCGACGTCACCTACACGGCCACCCTACATTGACTACACGATCGACAAGAACTATCGCGTCGTCGGCGAAAGTCGTCCGCACCGTGGCATCTATTTCCAGCATTATCGCGATGGAAGCGCCGGCGCCTACTGCACCTTCATGGGCGGCGACACCCGTTTGGCCGTCATCCGCACCTCAACGCCCGGCAGCCGCCGACTCATCATCCTCAAAGACAGCTTCGGCAACACCCTCCCCGGCTACCTCTTCTACTCCTTCTCCGAGATTCACGTCATCGACTCGCGCTACTTCACCAAAAACATGAAGGCCTACGTCGCCGACAACAAAATCACGGACATTCTCTTTGCCAACAACATCTTTAAGGCCTACTCCTCGCACATCTACGGGGCCTATCTGCGCTTCTTGAGCCAGACCGGTCACGCCGCTCCGACACCGGACGCCTCCACAGCCGGACGCGTCGGCAAAACTTCCCACACCACAGGCACAACGCACACCGCCGCACCGAAGCAGACGGCCACTCCCCACACCACGGGAAGCGAAAACACCAAAAACTCCGCCACACCGAACGAAGGCGCGAAAACCACCGCCGCACCGACCGGCACTTCGCACCTTTCCTCCTCGTCGAGCGAACACAAACCCGCCACGCCCGTGCAGAAGGCGCCGGTCGAAAAGAAAACCGAAGACTGAAGAAACGGACGAAAACACGAGCACGACTGCCCGCATCGCTCGCTTCTTCGCTCACCGATAGAAAGCCGTCCGGCGAATCGCAGTGGATTCGCCGGACGGCGCTTTTGTTTGGTTCATCCGACATTTGGAGTGAGGCATCAACTACCGGAAAACCTTTTGCAAAAATGCACCGGCCTCCCTCCTCAGCCCCCAACACGCACGCGTAGCGCGCGCGTCCGCTGTTTTTTTCGTTTTTTTACCTTCACCTCTTCACCATACGACTGTAAGAATCTATGAAACAGCAACTTGCGTGTGAAGGTCTCACCCCTGTTTCCTTCACCGGTGAAGGCAAAAAGAGCCTTTCCTTCACACACAATGCGCACTGTATCAACAACTTCCGGGTGAAGGTGAAGGGTGAAGGCAAGAATTTCGAACTCGCTGAGTGCGCGATGCGCGGGGGCGTGTCCGTTCACGCGTACGGATGTGCGGATGAGGAAACAGTGGGGGCATGGTGGGCGAAGGAACGGGCGTCTTTTTCAAAAAAAGCGGGGAGGAAGAAGAGAAAAAGAAGGGGCGTTTCGTAAGAAAGTCCACAACTTTTCATTCGTCCTCTCCCGATTCTCAAAAATCGAAATATTTTCCACACAAAAGCTTCGACAATTCGAAACTAAATTCCTACTTTTGCGCTTGATAAAACACAACTTTCCCTTCATCCCGCCGCACTGCGGCGTCCATATAGCGCAAAGTCGAGGCACCTTTCCCGACCATTCGGCGCAAACGCTCTTTGACTTACCGGATGAAAAAAACGAATGATTGATTGCACTTCGATTTTGAAAGTACGTCTTCCCCGGGTAAATAAAGTACCGGACGGGAAAGCCGGCGGCCCGACCTGCGGCAAGGCTTACGATGAGTCCCGATTGGGAAAGGTTGAACCTCTTGTGGCGATGTACCCATCGTCTTCCCAATCACGCCTGTTCATGGATGTCCGTTGCTCTCATTCAGTGTTCGCCGTGGTCGGCTGACATGGAAGCGAGGTAAAATGCTTTGCCAGTCACCACTGTGGCGTTCGCCTCCACGGGGTTCACGAAATCAACCTGCGTATATCCCAGCTCGCCGGCTCCCGTTATGACTTCCACGCGCTTGAAATACAGCGTTTGGTCCTTTCCGCCCGCCTGCTTACCATCGAGGACGAAAACATACTTCTTGCCTTCCGCGCTGACGATGGCACCGTCGGGCAGAGCCGTGACCTCCTTCTTGCCCGTATGTATCAGTCCGGTGATGTACATGCCGGCAATCAGCCTGTCGGCGTTGCCTCCGGCAATCCGGGCATGTACGGCGATGGCCTTGGTCTCCGGGTTCATGGAGCGGTTCACCAAAGACACCTTGCCTTTGACACGCGCCTCCGGGCTGTTCGTGATGACGAAATCCACGTCCTGCCCGACCTCGACTTGGCTGATGTTGCGCTCGAAGACATTGAGGCTGGCATAGACGGCCGAATTATCGGCTATCTGCATCAGCGGAGTGGTGGTATCCACATAAGTCCCGGTGTTCACGCTTACTTTACCCACCACACCCGGAATCATTGTGCGCACGGGGACTTGCGAGACGATCTTGCCCGCTGCTACTTTTTCCGGTCTGATGCCGATTTGCACCAACTTGTGATGCAATCCCGTCAGGCGTGCCTTTGCGGTCGCGTATGCCGCTTCCGCCTGCTGGAGCGTCTTTTCCACTCCGGCTCCCTGCGCGGACAGCGTTCGTTGCCTCTGCAGTTCCAGCCAGTCCGTTTCCTTTTCTTTTGCAGCCACAAGGTAGTCCTTCTGCATCTCCACAATCTCTGTGTTCTCGATGTAGGCCACTGTCTGGCCGGCTTTGACCTGCTGTCCCTCTATGACGCTTATCTTGCGGACAATTCCGCCGACGAGCGAGGTGACATCGGCCTTGTCCTGCGGATTCAGCTTCAGTTCCCCGTTAGCACGGATTACGCTGCCGAGTTTCTTTTTCTCCACTTTGCCTAATGTGATGCCCACCGTGTTCAACTGCTCTTGCGTCAGTTTCACCTCTTCCGTACGCTGTTCATCCGTTTCCTTAGTCTGGATTTCTGCGTTCTTGTGCCCGGAGCATGACGCAAGGAGAGTGAGTGCGCCTGCTATGATCGTCATATAAAACGTTTTCATTTGTTTCCTTTTATGTAGTTCAACGTGATGATTGCCTGATTGTAGTCGTTGACGGCATCGGCATACCGCAACTGTACGTCGAGTACCGTCTGCTGGTTCTGGATATATTCCACATACCCAATTTCGCCATTCTCGTAGGACGCCTGCGAGAGGCGGCTCATGCGCTCGGCCTGTCCGTTTCCCAGCGCGATGTAATAGTCCAGCACCTTCTGTGCACGGAAAAGCTCGTTCAGTCCGTCATGGTATTCCTTGTTCATACGTTGCTCCGCCTGCCGGCGGCTGATTTCCACCAGTTCCACGTCGCGCCGGGCAGCCTTTACCTTCGCCTTTTGACTGCCCCAAAACAAGGGAACTCTCACGCCAACCTCGACGCCCATGAAATTTCCCTTTTCAAATCTGTTGCGCTCGATGCCGTAAGGATTGAAGCCCTTGATGAGCAGCTGCCCTTTCAAGCCAATGCTCAATCCCGGCATGTACCCTTGTTTGGCAAGGCTGAGGTTACGCTCAGATGCCGTTATCTGTGCGGCATACATTCCACCCAAAGGCGTTTGCTCAAAGGAAGCGGATGCCTCCGGCATTTCCTGTCGGATGACGGAAAGCGAAACGTCCGCCGGAACGACCACGGTGTCCGTGTTCAGCAGTTGCCGGAAAGCGAGCATCGCCGACCGGTAAGACTTTTCAGCCTTTTCCCTCTCGATGCGGTTCTCGTTGCGGATACGCTCAGCGTTTATCAGTTCCAGATTGCCTGCCGCCCCCGCCTTGCACCGTGCCGAGGCAAGGCTGACGAACCTGTCGTACACACTGTCTTGCGCCTGCAAGATTTCGATGGTACGGCGGTCATGGAGCAGGGTGTAATAGTATGCGCTTACGTCCCTTATCACCTCGTTGCGTGTCACCGCCAGACAGCTCTGCGCCACCGCCGTTTCCGCTTTCAGGTATTTGCGCCGTGCGGCGTAAACGGTGGGGAACTCGAACGACTGGCTTACCGTTATGCCGTTGTCGCCCCCCCCCCCTGATGTGGGGTCTTGACTGAGCGTGACGGATGTCTTCTCCATGTCGAACGCCGTGCCTTGCAGGTCGCGGGCTTTGCCTACGGAGACTGTCCCAGCTTTCATGTATAGATTGTTGTTCAATGCCATGTCGATGCACTCCTGCAACGTCATGGCCTTTTTCTGTGCAGACGACGACAGCGGCAGTGCGCCGAAACATACGGCTAAAATGATATACTTGAATCTTTTCATGCTTCCTTACGATTTTCTCTTGTGAATGTCTTATATATTGACGGCAAGACGATGAGTGTCAGGATGGTAGCCGTGAGCAGACCGCCGATGACCACAGTCGCGAGGGGACGCTGCACTTCGGCTCCGTCGCCCGTGGAGAGTGCCATAGGCATGAAGCCGAGCGATGCCACGAGTGCCGTCATGATGACCGGGCGCAGTCGCAGCATACACCCCTCGATAATGCGTTTCCGCACATCCGTCATTCCTTCCTTCTCGAACGTGTTGAACTGTCCGATAAGCACGATGCCGTTGAGTACCGCCACGCCAAAGAGCGCGATGAATCCCACACCGGCGGAAATGCTGAACGGCATATCGCGCAGCCACAAAGCCCACACACCGCCGATGGCAGACAACGGTATGGCAGAGAACACGAACAGCGTCTCGCGCACATTCTTCAGTGTGGCATACAGCAGGCAGAGGATAACCAGCAGGGCAAGCGGCACGGCGAGCATGAGGCGTCCTGTGGCTTCCTGAAGGTTCTGGAACTGTCCGCCGTATGTGTAATAATAGCCCGCCGGGAGCTTCAGTTCCTTGTCGAGAAGGGCTTGGATTTCCTCTACGGTGCTTTGCACGTCACGTCCTCGAACGTTGAAACCCACATAGATGCGCCGCTGTCCGTCCTCGTGTGTGATTTGCGCCGGAGCGTTCTCGAAGCTGATTTCGGCAACCTGCCGCAACGGCAGCGTCCCGCCGTCGGGCAGCGGCAGATAGAGACCTTCCAATGCCGCGAGGTCGTTGCGCAGGTTATTGTCCATCCGCACCACCATGTCAAAACGGCGATCTTCCTCGAACACGTAGCCGGTGCGACGGCCGGCGAAGGCGGCTTCGAGCACACGATTAGCGGTGGTTATGGAAATGCCGTATTTCGCCAGACGGTCGCGGTCGTACTTCACCTGTATCTGTGGCTGTCCCTGCACCTTCTCCACGAACGGCTCAGACACGCCATCCACATTCTTGATGAGCGATGCCACTTTTTTTGCTGAAGATTCCAGTGCGTCGAGGTCGTTGCCGTATATCTTTATTGCCACATCCTGTTTGATGCCCGTAATCAGCTCGTTGTTGCGCATCTGTATGGGCTGCGTCATCTCCACTTCCATTCCGGGAATGACGCTCAGCGCTTCCTCCATCTTCTCCATCAGCTCGTCTTTGGTCTTTGCTGAGGTCCATTCGGCTTTCGGAATCAAGGATATGAGCATGTCGGCACGCTCCACGGGCATGGGGTCGGTGGGGATTTCGGAGCTTCCGATGCGCGTCACCGCCTGTTTCACCTCCGGGAATTGCGCCTTCAGTATTTTCTCCGCCTGCGTGGTGCTTTCGACCATCTGCGAGAGCGACGTGCCCTGCACCATGCTGATTTCGGCGGCGAAGTCGCCCTCCTCAAGACTGGGGATGAACTCTCCGCCCAACCTATTGAAGATAAGTAGGCTGGCCACGAACAGCACGACCATCGAGGCGATCAGCGCCTTGCTCCAATTGAGGCTTTTCGTGATGACGGGCAGATACCATCCTCTCAACTTCTCAATGAGGCGGTCAGATAGGTTGCGCTTGTGCGTGCTCTCCTTGCTGAGGAACAACGCGCTTGCCATCGGCACATACGTGAGCGACAAGATGAATGCCCCGAGTATGGCGAAGAAGATGGTCATCGCCATGGGGCGGAACATCTTCCCCTCAATCCCCGCCAGCGTGAGCAAGGGCAAATAGACCGTCATGATAATGATTTCGCCGAATGCCGCGCTCTTGCGGATTTTGGACGCGGAGAGATACACCTCGTCGTCCATCTGCGCCTGCGTGAGCCTTGCGCCCCGGTACTTGTCCCTGCTGATGCCTATGTGGTGGCACACGGCTTCCACGATGATGACCGCACCATCGACGATAAGCCCGAAGTCTATCGCACCGAGGCTCATCAGGTTTCCGCTCACGCCGAAGAGCTTCATCATCCCGAAGGCGAACAACATGGACAATGGAATCACGGTGGCTACCACAAGTCCTGCGCGGTAGTTGCCAAGGAACAGCACGAGGATAAAGACCACAATCAGCCCTCCCTCTATCAGGTTGCGAGTGATGGTTCCCGTCACGCAGTTCACCAATTGCGTGCGGTCGATGAAGGGTTCGATGACCACGCCTTCGGGCAGGCTTTTCTGTATCTGCGTCATGCGCTCCTTTACATTCTTTATCACCTGCTGGAAATTCTCACCTTTGAGCATCAGCGTGATACCGGCCACGACCTCGCCCTCGCCGTTCCTTGTCACGGCTCCATAGCGGGTGGCATATCCGAACTGCACATTTGCCACGTCCCTTACGAGTATCGGAGTACCGCCAATGGTCTTCACGGGAATTTTCCCGATGTCCTCCAACGACGTGGCGAGACCTATACCGCGGATGAAATACTGGTTGCTGTTCTTCTCGATGTAGCTGCCGCCGGTATTCTCGTTGCCCGCTTCGAGGGCGTCATACACGTCCGCCACGGTCAGCCCAGATGCGTTCAGTCGGTCGGCGTCAATCGCCACCTCGTACTGCTTCACGTATCCGCCCCATCCGCTCACTTCGGCTATGCCCTCCGTGCCGGACAGTTGCTTGCGCACAATCCAGTCCTGCATCGTGCGCAGGTCGGTAAGGCTATACTTATCTTCGTAGCCTTTTTTCGCGCGTAGGGTATAATGGTAGATTTCGCCGAGCCCGGTCGTCACGGGAACAAGCCCCACAGTGCCTTTGCCTTGCGGCAACACCTCCTCGGCTTCCTTCAATTGTTGGCTCACCTGCTGCCGCGCCCAATACACATCGGCGGCATCGTCGAAAACAAGCGTGATGACCGATAGTCCGCTGCGACTGATGCTCCGCCGCTCCGTCACTCTCGGTATGTTGGCGAGCGCCATCTCCACGGGAGTGGTGATGAACTGCTCCACCTCCTGCGCCCCCAACGTCGGGGCCTGCGTGATGACCTGCACCTGATTGTTGGTTATATCAGGCGTGGAGTCAAACGGCAACTGTGACAGCGACCACCCTCCCCAGATGATGAGGACTACTGTCAGTAGGCCTATTGTAAGTTTGTTCTCTATTGAGAATTTTATCAGTTTCTGAAACATATTCCATTCTAAATTAAAGATCAGTCTGAAAGTCCTCTCTCTTCCCATTGTAGTAAGGGAAAAGGAGATGCGGGAGATCTCCGCCTTCTTTTGGGACAATTTGCGTTGCACGGACAGTTACTGCCTATATGCGAGGTTTTGTGCATAAAATTCCCAGACCTACTCTGGAGACACCATCCCCGACTCAATGCTTGCTGTGCAACCTCCTTAATGCTCTCGTTCCTGCGGCTATCACATATCTACCGATGCCATCAGCAAGGCCGGCACTATCAGCTGCTTGACTGAAAGTTGCGACGCGCCGGTGTCGTGCAACAGGCTGTCAGTCGGTTGCAAATCGTCCTTGTGCTTTACATCATAGGCATACAACAACAGAAGAAAGACCGGTGCTACAGGCACTAAGGCTCTCTTTATGACATTTTTGTTGTACTACATTTTACGTTCCCTTACACAAAGGGAACGGATGATGTATAAAAAAAGGGAAATAGGGTATGCGAAAAGGCATACCGCACCTCATAGATTTATAATGAGGTGTCAGAAATAATATGGGGTGGTGCCCGCAGACCATTGATCCGGTTCAGTTTCGCCGATTGGTAGATGGCGATGCCTTCCCATTCGCATGGAATCTTCTTTGCCGGAAACAGTTCGGCAATTACCATCCTGCATATCGCACAGACAAATGTCGGAATGATCTTATAAGAAGTATTGTTGTGGGCATCGGATTGGGATATGAACAATCCGCCATTCTCTATGCACACCGTGCCGTCATCACTGTGGCCTGTATGTACGTCATTATCCGTGTTGTCGCTGTCACAGTGTTCCACAACCGTACATAGCGCATTATCGTGGTGATGATGCGGAATGAATGGCACGGCAAGCAACATGATTGCTGCCAAAACCACTATCGCTATGTACACTTGTCTTTTCATTTCTTTGTTGACAGTAAAACTACTTTTCGGGTGCAAATATACGCTTTTACTTTTGCTACTCAGTTGCAAAGATGGAATTCGCATTGTTTGAACACATTGCTGACCCGTATGCTCCTTAACGCATTGAGTATCGCAAATATGGTAACACCCACATCGGCAAACACGACAACGCCGGCATCATCGTCACGGGCTGCGGGAAAAAAACATCCGCGCTCTCATGGCCTTCGGCGGCACGCGTCGGCAAGAACTCCCACCCCACGGGCACAACGCACACCGCCGCACTGAAGCAGACCGCCATTCTTCGGACACCCTTCCCAACTTTCAATAAAAAAAGCTCACGACTTTTTCGCCAAACACCACTGCTTTTTCGCTTTTTTTCTCCCTACTTTTCCCCTGCACACACCGCGAAGTGCTGAAAAAGACGCCACGTATAGCCGAAAAAAACAGCCACCTTCGATCAGCACTAACTTCTTGAAAGAGAAAGAATAGCACATTTTTTTCTCAAAAACGAAAAGCCGAACCAAAAAACGAACACTTTTTTTGGAAAGTCAGAACTTAGTCTGTATATTTGCGGTGTGACTCCCGTTCATTTTGTTCGAAGTCCGTAAAGTCCACCGGGGTCGCTCGACCATGCGTCCCTTTTTCTGAAAAACGCACACGAGCTCAAGTCCGGATGGCACTTTGGCTCACATTTATGTCCTTTTTATATCCTCTATCCACCATGACCAGCTCATATTGGGACCTCTTTCTTCAATCTCCCACCTACTATTTGTATTGGGGTACGGCCATTGTAGCCTCCGTTGTCTTCCTCATCCAAATCGCCCTCCTGCTTTTTGGTTTTGACACCGATGCAGACTTCAGCGGTGGCGACACCAGCTTCGACATCGACGGACTGAGTCTTGTTTCGGTGAAGACGGTGGCCTGCTTCCTCCTCGGTTTCGGTTGGACCGGCGTGCTCTGCTATCCCGAAATTCAGAACCAATGGTGGTTGGGCACCGTGGCTTTCTCCGTGGGCGCCCTCTTTATGCTCATCGTCTACTACTTGCTCTGCCAAGTGCTGCGTCTGTCGCAAAATGCGACCTTCGACACGGCGCAAAGTGTCGGTACGGTGGGCGATGTCTACCTTCGCATCCCTCCCGGCAAGGGACAACTGGGCAAAGTCATGGTGAGTGTGGCTGGTTCGCTCCACGAATTGATGGCCGAAAGCGCGGACGGCGACGAACTCCCCACGGGCTGTAAAGTGCGCGTGGTCAAAGCCGTAGACCATCTCACGGTGACGGTGCAACGCCTGTAGCCCCGTCGCCCCACCTCCCGACGCACCACTTTCGCACAGCGCGCGCTCGCCACGGGCATACACACCGGGCCGACGACAAGTCGTGCCCCGGCTGCTGCATTTCGCCGCGGCTGAGCCAACCTTGCGCTGCCTTCAACCTCGCTCGCGTAGATAAGCGAGGCGAAATAAGCGTTTGTGAGTTTCTCTTGCAACTACTATCTATCAACACATCACTTTTATGGAAATGTCTCCTCTCTACCTTCCGGCGATTTTGTTCGTAGGCGCGATCATTATGCTCGCCGCATTGCTCAATCGCTACCGCCGTTGCCCCTCCGACAAGATCTTGGTCATCTTCGGTACGCGCGGTACCAACGGCTCAGCCAAGTGCATTCACGGTGGCGGTGCCTTCGTTTGGCCCATCATTCAGGACTATGCCTACTTGAGCCTCACGCCCATCTCGATCGAAGCCAACTTGACGAACGCCCTCTCGCGACAAAACATCCGCGTTGACGTGCCTTGCCGCTTCACCGTGGGTATTTCGACCGAAGGCGACTCGATGAACAACGCCGCCGAACGCCTCCTCGGACTCAAACCCACCGACATTCAAGAAATGGCGCGCGACATCCTCTTCGGACAGCTCCGTTTGGTCATCGCGTCGATGTCGATTGAGGAATTGAACAGCGACCGCGACAAGTTCCAGGAGAACATTATGAAGAATGTGGAGATCGAACTGAAGAAATCGGTTTGAAGCTCATCAACGTCAACGTCACCGACATCAAAGACGAGAGCGGCTACATCGAAGCCCTCGGTAAGGAAGCCGCCGCCAAGGCCATCAACGAAGCCAAGGTGAGCGTTGCCGAACAAGATAAGATCGGTGAGATCGGTCGCGCCGAAGCAATGAAGGAAACGCGTATCCGCACGTCGGAAGCCAACGCCATGGCCATCGCCGGTGAGAACAAGGCGAAGGTCGAAGTGGCCAACTCTGATGCCGATCGCCGCGAACGCGAAGCCGAAGCCCAGCGTCGCGCCGTCGCTGCCGAGAAGGTGGCACAGGCCAAAGCTCTCGAAGAAGCCTATTCTGCCGAACGCTTGGCCGAAACAGCACGCGCCGAACGCGAACGCGCTTCGCAGCAGGCCAACGTCATCGTGGCACAAGAGGTGGAAAAGCGCCGTATTGTGATCGAAGCCGAGGCCGAAGCCGAACAAAAACGTGTGCAAGCCAAGGGTGAAGCCGATGCCATTTTTGCCAAAATGGAAGCCGAGGCAAAGGGACTTTATGAGATTCTGACCAAGCAGGCCGAAGGTTACGACAAGATGATCCGCGCTGCCGGCGGCGATGCTAACAAGGCCTACATGCTTCTCCTCCTCGAGAAACTCCCGGAACTCGTGCGCACGCAGGTAGAAGCCATCAAGGGCATCAACATCGACAAGGTGACCGTTTGGGACAATGGTGGACAAAGTGCCGACGGCAAGGGTTCTACGGCGAACTTCGTCAGCGGTTTGCTCAAATCTGTTCCTCCACTCGCCGATCTCTTCGACCAAGCCGGTATGAGTCTGCCCGAATACCTCGGCAAGCGCAATCAGTCCGGCGAGAACGAAGCGGAGGAAGCAGAAGAAGTCTAAACCTGCGTTTCCCCTCTGGAACCTCTTTTTTTGAAAGCTGCGCGCTGCCCGCAACACGGCGCGCCCTTCCCTACTCATTCGTGGGAAAGGTTTTTTTCCAATGACCGCAAAAAAGCGGCCGTGCAAGTCCGAATGGGACTGCACGGCCGCTCTTTTTTGGGTCTCGTTGAGGATAAGCGATGAAAAAGGGTAAGAGTCGAGGTGCAAGGTGAATGCACCTGGAGAAATGCACAGCGAAACTATCGCCCGCACAACCTTGTTAGCACATCAACTGAACGCTTAAAGCAGATTCGCCACGATCTCTGTAGAGGTGAGTCCAATCATTACGCCCCCAATCAAGACAATGAAGAGGCCGATGTAGACATTCCACAATTCCCAGCGTGTCTTGCGCTCACCGAGGATGTAAATACCACCCAAGGTGGCGAGAATCACGTTCATTTGCGTCAGTGAGGCGGCAACCGACACACCGTTCAAATTGATGGAGATCAGATAGAGCAGGACGGCCACAGCAAAGATGAAACCGCCGAGCATATTCTTCACACTCGCCCGCGAGAAAGGACGCTGCTTGAGATAGAAGAGCGAGAAGAAGAGAGCACCTATCGTCATGCCGATGGCCTGAGGCAGAAAAGCGGCACGCCCGTCGACGTGGAATCGCGCAGGGAAAAAGGAGAAGCCGACATAGCCTATCGTACCGATGGCCAAGACAAGAATGCCGGTCTTCATATTGGAGACCACATCGGCGTCTGAAGTACTGTTCTCGGCGGATGCATTGTCGCTTTTCGTTGCTGCGAGCCCCTCGCCGGGCGCTTGTCCCACGTGATCCACTGCTTCGGCAACGCAATCGGGGTTCGTATCTACAACGCGATGGGCTGCATCTTGTGCCGTTTCATTCACATTCGTCGTTTTAAGCGCCGCTGAAGCACTTTCACCGTGCGAACCTATGTCATTACTCGAGACTAAGTTTGTCGGCTGCTGAGCGGATTTCTGGCCATTTCCTGCGGGATCACGACGCGTAGTGAGCCAGATTCCCCAAATGATCAAGGCTATCGCGCTGAAACCCACCAAGCGCTGCCCCCAAGTCGGCCAGTCACCGAGAAAGAGCGCCCCCACAATGGAATTCGCCGTCAATTGCATGCCGGTAGAAATGGGCAAGCCGCCGGAAACGCCGATCAATTCGAAAGAACGATACTGCAGCATTTGCGCACCGGCCCACATGGCACCGGAAAGAAAGCACCACCAGAAGTTGGCCGTGGTGATATCGGGTTGCACAATGAGGTAAACCACAATAGCTACGAGCAGTGTTCCGGTTGTGGTACCAATAATTTGATGAATGGGACGGCCGCCGACCTTAGAAATAGCCAACGGAAGCACTCCCCAAAGCAGAGCGGGAAGTAGAGCAATTAAAAGGTTCATCTTAGATTATTTTTGTGTGACGGAAATATAAGTTCTAAGTTTTGTAGGTGTATATTTGTGACTTTCACGTCCTGCGCAATTCTCCAAATGCGATAAGCATGCATTTAATCTCGTCATGCATCGGCCTTTATTGCGGAATCTCACAAATTGATAGGAAAGCATGTTGACCTTTTTCCTATCTTGTAAGCACTTGTGCAGGTACTTGGGAGGGGAAATACCGCTTCTCGAATGAGAAAGGGGCTTTTGAAAAAACAAAACCCCGAGTCTCTTTCGAGTCTCGAGGCTTGTTATAAAATGGCGGCGACCTACTCTCCCGCGGGTGTGCAGTACCATCGGCGCGGTCGGGCTTAACTTCTCTGTTCGGAATGGGAAGAGGTGGAACCCCGTCGCTATAACCACCGGAAATATCTCTTGAACACGCTGTGTGTATAGTTGAATCACAACTCCCTTTGTAGTGAATCTTACTCTCG